>Ga0078972_1000736_pt1 | contig 134092 bp, 112 predicted proteins | sample YelNatPaOPGAMG01_FD_67568 | JGI IMG/M metagenome (GOLD analysis project Ga0078972, IMG submission 67568) | Hot spring thermophilic microbial communities from Obsidian Pool, Yellowstone National Park, USA - OP-RAMG-01 (SPADES assembly) (version 2) | ecosystem: Environmental > Aquatic > Thermal...
CACTGGCGAATCTGCTGCTGTTGGGTGGGACTCATAACCAATACGGGAAGTTTTCGGAACATGCCCAAGCATAAACCGAATCCCGAGACTTGTCCATCTATGTGTTGGACACTACACTAGAGTTGCTCGATCACGGCTGATGTGAATTCCTGCGTGGTGTTCTTCCCGCCGAGGTCCGGAGTGCGGACTTTCTTTTCACCCGTGACTCTCCTGAGCGCCTGCATGATGCGCGCGCTGGCAGCGGGTTCGCCGAGATGCTCCATCATCAGGGCGGAAGTCCAGATGGCGGCAATGGGGTTGGCGATGCCGCGGCCCTCGATGTCCGGAGCGCTGCCATGCACCGGCTCAAACATCGGCGGACCCAGGCGTTCCGTCGGATTGAGATTGGCGCTGGCGGCAAGGCCCAGACTGCCCTGGAGCGCGGCCCCCAAGTCCGTCAGAATGTCGGCAAAGAGGTTTGACCCCACCACCACGTCCAGGCTTTCCGGATGCGTAATCATGCGCGCGGCAAGCGCGTCCACGTGATAACTGGCCACGGTGACGTCAGGATAATCGCGGGCGACGGCGCGCAGGACCTCATCCCACATCACCATGGTGTACTGCATGGCGTTGGACTTGGTGGCGCTGGCCAGGCGCTTGTGCGGACGGCGGCGCGCCTGCTCGAACGCATATCGCATGATGCGCTCGACCCCTTTGCGCGTGAAAACGGATTGCTGCACGGCCACTTCGTCCGGCGTGCCGCGCTTGAAACGGCCGCCCATGCCGCAATACTCGCCCTCGGAATTTTCGCGGATGAAGAGCATGTTGATATCGTCCGCCGTCTTGCCGCGCAACGGAGGCTCAAGGCCGGGAAGAATTTCAACCGGACGCAGGTTCACATAAAGATCGAAGCCAAACCGGATCTGGAGCAGCAGTTCGCGCAGCGAAATGTGGTCCGGCACGCTGGGATGTCCGATGGCGCCCAGGAGAATGGCATCAAAAGGCCGTAGCCGCTCAAGCCCGTCCTCCGGCATCATGCGGCCTGTGCGCAGATAGTATTCGCAGCCCCATTCGAAAGATTCGAACGCGAAGGTGAAGCCCTCCGCTGCGGACTGAAGCACTCGAACGGCCTGCGGCACAACTTCTTTTCCGATGCCGTCGCCGGGAAGCAATGCGATGCGATAATGTTTGGCCATGCAGACGATTTTACACGCAAATGGAAGGTTCTTCTTCCGGCAAAAACGCGATGCGAACGGGAATTTCCCGCGGGCTGCTTATTGGGATTTGACAGTTTGGGGCGCGACCTGAGCGCCCGGGAGGAGCTGGTCGGAACCCTGAAGAGCAACTTCGTCGCCCTCCTTGAGATTGCCGAAAACCTCTGTGAATTTTCCGACGGCGGCTCCCGTCTTCACATCGACCCACTCGGTGCGATTGTCTGTCACGCGGATGACGAAGGTCCGCGCCAGATCGGTGGCCACGGCGGTGCTGGGGACGAACAGCGTAGGGTAGTTGCGGCGAACGGGCCATTCGACCTGGCAGAATGTTCCCGGAATCAATTGCGCCTGGGGATCGCGGACATCAAGTTCCACGGGCATGGTGCGCGTCTTCATATTGACCTCATGTGAAATTCGCGCAATGGGCGCATGGAACGTCCGGCCTGGAAAGGAGGGAACGGTGAAGCTGACTTCGGTTCCTTCTGGAACATCTCCGGCGTCGTATTCCGGCACAGGAACAATAAGCCGCAGGCGCGTCAACGTTTCGATGCGCACAATCGGAGTGGACGCGCCGGGACCGCCCTGAGGGCCGACCAAAGCTCCGGGGTGGACGTAACGCGTGGTGATCTGGCCGTCAAACGGGGCCGTGATCTTAAGGTAGGACTCGAGTTGTTCAATTGCCTTCAGGGCGTCCTGGGCCGCCTGGACGTTTTTCCGAAGCGCAGCGACATTCTGCCTGCCGGCCTGCGCGGTCTTTTCGGCGATGTCAAGATCGTTGCCGGCCACAACTCCCGGAACTTTTGCCGCCGCAGCCATGCGCCTGTAGGTGGCTTCGTCCGCAGACAGTTTGGCTTCGGCAGCCAGCAGTTGCGATTGGGCTGCCTGATATTTGGACTCCGCTTCGGATTTTCGTGCCAGAAGCTCCGGCGCTTCAAGCTGCGCAATCAGTTCGCCCTGCTTCACGCGCGAGCCGCGGTCCACGCCGATCCATTTCACAAAGCCGGTTTCCCTGGCGTAAATGTCCACGGCCTCATAAGGTTCAAGCTGGCCCGGAAGCTCGACCCGCGTGTTGAGCTTCTGCGAAACCACCGGAGCAACTTCCAGTCTGGGCGGCCCGTTTGAAGCCTGCGCAGCGGACCCCGCCGCTCCACGGCTTTGGTTCCCGCAGGAAGCGGACCACGCAGAACACGCCAGCAGTGCGATCAGGCTCAGGCAGGTTTGGGATTTCATAACGTTTCTCCTTGCCGGTCTCTGGAACTCCTATTGCGTCGCAAAGCGGCTTGCCGGGTCATCCGGATCAAGCGAAGGCGATGCAACGCCGGCCCGCTGCTGCACCAGAGAAAACACAAACGGCAGCACCGTCAAGTTGGCGAAAGTGGCGGCGATCAATCCACCAATCACAGCAATGCCCAGCGGCGCCGTCTCTTCCGCGCCGGTTCCCCACGCCAGCGCCATGGGGACCATGCCGGCGATCATGGCAACGCTGGTCATGATGATCGGCCGCATGCGCGCCCGTGCTGCCTCAATTCCTGCGTCGATCGAAGTTGCGCCCCGCTTCCGGTACTCTTCGGCAAACGTCACCAGCAGAATGGCGTTGGCCGTGCCCACGCCGACAGCCATGATGCCGCCCATGTAGGACTCAATGTTCAGCGTGGTGTGCGTGATCAGAAGCATCAGGACCACGCCGCAGACGGCCGCGGGCGCCGTAGTGAATACAACGAACGAAAGCCGCAGGGATTCGAAGTTGGCAGCGAGCAACAGAAAAATTACGAGAACGGCCAGCAGGAGCCCGGTGGCGAGGTTGGCAAAGGTCTCGCGCATGGGAGCAATCTGGCCTCGCACACTGACATCCACGCCGTGAGGACGGGCGCCCGCCTGCTGGATGGCAGCGTCAATGCTCTTGCTGATCCGCCCCAGGTCCTGGCCGGCAATGTTGGCGGCAAGGTCCAGCTTCCAGCGGCCGTTTTCGCGGTCATATTCGCCCACCGTCACTCCCTGGGTGACGGTTGCGAGATCGCCGAGCAAAGGATGCTCTGAATCGTCGGCCATGACGGGGATGTTCTTGATGTCCTGAATCGAAGTCATCTGCGGTTGCGGATACTGAACCTGCACCTGATAGCCAACGCCGGTCTTTGGGTCGGCCCAGTAGTTGGGGGTGGTGAAACGGCTCGAAGCCGTGGCCTCAGAAAGCGACTTGGCCACCTGCCCGGCCGTCACTCCGAGTTGCCCGGCGAGTTCGCGGTGAATGTCAACGTTGACGCTGGGGTAGTCAAGCGGCTGTTCGATGCGGAGATCGCGCAGGCCGCTGATCCTGCTCATCGCCTGCTGCAATTTTGCTGTGTAAGCGCGAAGCTGGCCGAAGTCCGGCCCCAAAACGGAGACTTCCACAGGAGTCGGCGCGCCAAAGTTCATGATCTGGCTGACGATGTCTCCCGGCTCGAATGAGAACTCGCAGCCGGGAAACTTTGGAGGAAGCACATGACGGAGTTTCTCTTCAAACGCTGAAACATTAATGTGCGCTTCAGGACGCAGGGCCACGTTGATGACAGCCTCGTGGGGGCCGCTGGTCCACAGGAATACGGTGTTGATCGGGTAGGCGGCACCTTGGGTTCCAACATAGCCCAGCGTCGCCGCGATATTGCCGGGGCCGGCAGCCTCGCTGATCTGATGCAGAACCTGAGTGGCCAGATTGGCCGTCTCCTCGGCGCGGGTGCCGAACGGCGCCTCGATGCGCAGGCGGAATTGATTGTTGGCTACCTGTGGAAACAGTTCCTGGCCGAGATGCGGACCCAGGACCAGAATTATGAGCAGGGCTATCACAATGTAAGCGCCGACGATCACCCCTCGGAACCCCGCCGCCCGGTGCAGCCGGGCATGCCATCGCTCTCTGAATGCGTTGAAACTCCATCGGCCCTCGGAGCGTGCGGCCCGCATGGCTTCGCGCTTTTTGTGGATCCAAAGAAACATCACGGGCAGCAGCGAGCTTGAAAGCAGGAATGAAGCAATCATGGAAAAAGCAACGGCAAGCGAGAGCGGCACGAAAAGCGCCCGCGTCACGCCCGTCATGAAAAACGAAGGAACAAAAACCGCCACAACCGCCAGCATTGAGAGGAAGCGTGGCCCCACCGTCTGCTGCGTCGCGCGCAGCACGGCGCGGGCGAATGGCAGATCGGGCTCCTGCTCGAGCGTGGCGTCGATGTTTTCAATCGCCACAACACCCTCGTCCACCAGGATTCCCACCGCCAGCGCCAGTCCGCCCAGCGTCATGATGTTGATCGTCTGTCCGGTGGCCCAAAGCGCCACCACCGCGGAAAGCAGGGCAAAGGGAATGGTGGTCAAAACAATCAGGGAACTCCTGGCGTCGCGCAGAAACAGAAAAACCATCAGGCCGGTCAGGAGCGCTCCCAGGAGGCCTTCGCGCACCACTGAAACCAGGGAGTTTTTGACAAAGCCGGATTGATCAAATTCATAACTGACATGCAGGTCCGGCGGAACGAGCGAACGGAAATAAGGCAGGCTCTTTTTGACTTCATTCACCACAGAAAGAGTCGAAAAATCGGGGCGCTTGGTAACCGGCTCATAGACGGCCCGGCGGCCGTTCACGAGGGCGTAGCCGGTTGGAATGTCGGTGCTGTCAGAAACATATCCGATGTCGCGAAGATAGACCGTTGGACCTGCACCCGTACGAATGGGCAGATTGTTAAGTTGCTGAGTGATGTTCGGCACCACCGAATTGCTGGTGACGATGCGGAGCAGGCTGCCCGTGCGCACGTTGCCGGCGGGCATCAGTGAGTTGCCGGAACTGATGGCCTGCGCCACGGCGTCGGGCGTCAGGTGATAAGCGCGGAGCCGTTCAGGATTGATCGTGACGACAATCGTCCGCTGGTTTCCGCCGAAGGGCGGCGGCGCAGAAACTCCAGGCAGGGTTGCGAATACCGGACGGACGCGGTTCAGGGCCAGGTCCTGGATCTGCCCGATAGTCAGCGTAGGGCTGGAAAAAACAATGTCGCCGACGGGCACGGTGCCGGCGTCAAAGCGAATGACAAAAGGCGGTACTGTACCGTAGGGCATGAAGGCGTGCGCGCGGTTTACGTAGGAGATCGTTTGCGCGAGCGCCTGACTCATGTCGGTTCCTGGATGGAAGGTAAGCTTGAGCAGGCCGTTGCCCTGGATCGATTTGTCTTCGACGCTCTGGATGCCGTTGATGTAGAGAAAGTGATACTCATAATAAAAGACGATGTACCCTTCCATCTGCCGCGGGCTCATCCCGCTGTAAGGCTGCGCGACATAAATGATCGGAAGGTTGAGGTTGGGGAAGATGTCGATGCGCATCCGGGAAACGGCGAGAATCGAGCAGAGCGCAACACCGATGACGGTGATCAGGACGGTAACAGGGCGCCGCAGCGCCGTGCGAACCAGCCACATGCTTCAGTGACCTCCTGTCCGGACAAGCTGAAAGAAGGGGTCCAGATTGCCTTCGGCAGCGGCCAGATTCGCCAGGTTGTGCCAGACGGCCAGCCGTGCCAGCGCATCATTGATTTCGGCCTGCTGCAGCAGACTTTCAGCGTCAGCCAGTTCTACAATCGTTGCAAGGCCGGCCTGGTACCTCGTCCGCGACTGAACTTCTCCGGTGCGCGCGGCATTCAGCTCAATCGGAGTCTCTTCGGCCACGCGGCGCGCACCCTCGAGCATCGCCTGCGCCTGCTCGACCTGATCGTTGATCCCCAATAGCGTCTGGCGGTAATAATTCGTCTGCGCCTGCACGTTGGCCTTGGCTGTCTTTTCCTCGGCATGGATGCGAAAAATGCTGAAGATTGGGAATGTGACGGTGAGTGCTGCGCCGTAGTTCTCTGTTCCAAGTCCCAATCCGTTCGCGCCGCCCTTAAGAGTCCCGTCCGGCGCAAAGCCCGAGCCGATTCCGGAGACGAAAGACTGCACGTAAACGCCGGGATAATACGAATGGCGAAGTATTTGAAGCTCGGCCTGCGCTTCGCGCATGCAGTTCTGCTGCGCGACGGCGGCAGGATGAGAAGCAGCAGCCGGCTTTGGCGGAGCAGCCTGCGGCGGTTGGCTGAGGAGCGGCCCGGCGGAAATTTCGACCGCGCTCGTATCAAGTCCCAAAGCGTCCGCCAGAGCGGCGCGGGTGACGGCCACCTCCTGCTGCGCCTGGATAAGCTGGATCCGGGCCTGCGCCAGTTGTGCGTCGGCGCGCGAAGCGTCAGCACCCGGGCGCAGCTCGTGGTCCACAAGGTCGTGCACGGACTTGTTCACCACCTGCCACTGTTTGAGGTTTGACTCTGCGACGGCAACGCCTTGCTCCGCCGCCAGAAGATTGAAGAAGGCGTTCACCGCACGCGTAGCCACGCTCAGGCGCGTCACTTCAAGGTTGGATGAGGCCCGGTCAACTCCTGCGCGGGCGCGATCCACCTTCGCTCGACGATAGCCGAAAGCATACGGTTGCCAGGAAAAGAGCAATCCGCCGATGCTGCCCCAGGCGGTATCGGATGATGATGGAAGGACTGGCCCGCGCACGCTTGGAACCACCGATTGCGGCATCATGATGCCCATTGCGTTGTTGGATGTTGCGCGGTTGGCCTGATAGAGCGAATCAAGCCGGGGCAGATAATCCGTGCGGGCGTAATCAACGCCGCCACGCGCCGCCTCCACCTGGTCGCGTCCCGCCTCAACGGCAGGATAATGACTGAGCGCGTAATTCACCGCTTCTTCCAAAGTGAATGTTTTCGGTCCGGCAGCCTGCGGAGGAGCGGATTTGAGCCCGCACGCCACAGCGAGCATACCGGACAAAAGGAACGGCACAATCAGTAACCGGTTCGTTGTCCTTTTCTGCACGGTCCGTATCCTTCCTTCAAGCAGTCAGGTGAGCCTGCGTAGCGTCTGAATAATCGCTCGTGCACACGAAGCACTTGCCGGAACTTGCGGCAGCCGGCCAGGAGAAGAATGCTTCATGTGCCGGAACCACTGCTGCCCCAGGTGAACAGCAGTGCTCTCTTCTTCGCCCTGCTCATTTCCGCGCTCCCGATGCGCCCCGGGAAAACCGATGCGGTCAAGGAAGCAACCATTCCGCCGCTGTTTCCAGAGCGGCAAAACCCGATTCGATTCCTCCGGCGGCGCTCAGACGTAATCGAACAGTGCCATGAACCCGAAGTCCATATGCAACTGCTGATGGCAATGAAAGAGCGTGAGGCCGGGATCGTCGGCATGGAAGTCGATCTCGACTTCCTGGTAGCCGCCCACCATGACTACGTCTTTCATAACGCCGCTGGTCGGTTTTCCCGCGTACTTCGTCAGTTCGAACGTATGCCGGTGCAAGTGGACCGGATGGATATCGTCACTGGCGTTGCGCATCTTGAGCCGGTATCGCTTCCCTTGCCGCAGATGGAACATGACCGGCATCGACTTTCGATCGAATGCCACGCCGTTGATCGTCCAGCGATTGAATCCGTGGTCGGCGGCGTTGTCCTTGGCGAACGTCATTTCAAATATCTCGTCCGGCTTGTGGGTGGCTTGAGGACCGTTGCCGAACAGCGTGTAATCCCAGCGCGCGGCGGTCGGGGCCGCCCATTGTGGTTTTCCGCCGCGGCCCGCATATTCCACAACGATACCCATTCCACGGTTTCGGTCGTCGTCGGCGAGGTCGCCCATGACCCAGACGCCCGGATGGTTCATTTCGACAATGGCCGAAACACGTTCTGCGGTCCCGAGCCAAAGAACGGGGACGTCAACCGGTTTTGGGACCGGATTGCCGTCAAGCGCCACAACCCGGAAGCGGTGTCCCGGAAGCGCCAGGCTGCGAATTTCTGTTGCACTGCCGTTCAGCACGTGAAACAGGACGCGTTCGCCTGCTTTCACGCGCACCGGCTCCCCGTGGCCGAGCATCTTCCCGTTAATCGTGAACAGGCGATAGCCCACCTCATAGCCGCGAGGCATCCCACGCGCCAGCGACGCCCGCATGGCTGATTCGCCCTTCGCCTTCAGGTCCGGATTCTCGGTTGCAGGGGAGAGAAAGTCCTGGGCCATGTCGCCGCCGCGGCTCAGGAAGGGCTCAAATTCCTTGAGCACGAGGAACACTTCCCGGTCGTATGCGCCCGCGTCGTGTGCCGGTTCAATATAGACTGGACCCACCTGCCCCGTGTACTGGCCGCGATGAAGGTCGCTGCCGCCGCGCAGGTGCGTGTGATAGAAGCGGAATCCTGCGGGGCGGGGCACAAAGGAGATTCGCCGCATCCCATGCGCCGGAATGTAAGGCGTACGTTCTTCGGCCGCTCCGTCAACATCCGGCGGCACAAGCTGGCCGTGCCAGTGCAGTTGCTCCGGCGAATCCGTATCGTTATGGATGTCCACTGTGATTCGCCTGCCCTCGCGCAAACGGAGCAATGGGCCTGGGAATCGGCCGTTATAAGTGATGGTTGAAAGGATCCGCTGTGGAGCGACTTCAACCAGCCCCACGCCGATTCGGATCGTGATGTCGGCGCGTTCAACGTTGGCCGATTCGACGGAAACAGCCGGCGCAGGTGCGGAATTGAGACCCGGGTCGGCCTTTGCAATTGCGGATGCAAACAGTAAACCCGCGCCGGCACGCAAGAGGTCCCGTCGCCCGAAACGGTTGGCTTCCATCAGATCACCCTCCCCGTGGCGTTGCGTTTCAAGTCTGTCCAATGCCACGCGGATTTCAGCCTTTGGCTTAGGCCCTTTTTCCGAAGATGCGTCCGCTGCCCCACCCCTTCTCTTCGAACAGCTCGCCAAACAATTCGCGGACTTTTGCCCGCCCTTCCGCAAGCGCCTGCCGGCCCAATGGCGTGGTCCGGTAGAACCGTCTGAAATGACCGTTGCATAGCTTTCTGCTTGATTTGAGGTACCCGCCTTTCTCCATGCTGTGGAGAAGCGGATACAGCGTGCCGGCGCTCAATTCGTATCCGTGGCGTCGAAGCTCTCGGATCATGTCCAGGCCGAAAACAGGCTCCTGCGAGGCGTGATAAAGGACGTGCAGCCGAATAAGCCCCGAGAAGAACTTTGTGTTATCAGTAATCGACATCGATTTTCAATATCGATATTCTATCTGCCCTTCCAAGGTTGTCAACCCAAATGATCAGCCGCAGGGATCTGCGTGTCTGGCCCGACCCAGGTGACAGAACGTCGAGCGGTCCCTCCGCCTGCGGAAGGCCGAGGCGGTGTCAGGGTTGAATTGAAGTCGTGATTGACGGCTGCAATGGTCCTCGAATGGCGTGCCGCCCGTCACGGCGGGCAGCCGTGGGCAGTGTCGAGAGGCCGGACTTGCGCGGCCCCATCGTGACGGTCAAGAATGATGCTGGAATGCTTACCGACCGAAAGCCCCGCAAGGCGCTCCTGCTTGCCGAATTCCTCAGGAGCGACCAGGACGGCGACCTCGACCTTCCGCAGGACGGCCGCCTGCGGGCGGCGTCAGCCTCTATCGAAGCGGCGCTGACGGCCGGCAAAAGGCCGGCACTTCAGCAGGCGTGCACACGATTTCTCGAAACCGCCGCAGAGTTCTACCGGGTCACGGCCACGCCAGTCCGGGTGCTCGCGGCCCGCCCGCTCCGCAGCCGGGAAGGCGGTTGGGCTACGGAACTGTTCGGAGATTATCACCCTCGAACCAGGGTCATCCGTGTCTGGATGAGGACGGCCATTCGAAAACAGGTGACGTCATACGGGACATTTCTCAGCACGCTGTGCCACGAGTTCTGCCATCACCTGGATTACGAGTGTTTCAGATACCCGGACTCCTGGCACACACGCGGCTTTTACGAGCGTGCGGCAGCGCTGTACCATCATTCCCGCGGCACCCCCATGAAACGGTTGTTCTGGATTGCAATGCCGGACGGGCGCTGGAGGATCGACTGGCCCCGCACGAATCGCGGGAGCTGATGTGAAGGATCGAGCGTTATCACACGCCCATTGGAACCGGGCCGGATGGCCTCCTGGATTTTGGATTACCTGTTGGTTCCAAGGGCCGCGAAAGTCTCAGGACGAGGGCCCGACTTTCAGCCGCGCGCTATCAAATCGTGGACTGTCCAGTAATGGCGGGTGAGGATAATGACTGGGTACGGCGGGCGCCATAATCGGCTGGCAGCATCAGCGCTACCGCATACTTAAAGCGGCTGCTGTCCTTCTGGCCGATTCGTGCGAGGCTGCCGCGCGCGACAGCAAGGCTCTGGTAGTAATCGTCGTAGTGAAAACCGGTTTCGCCGCGCCACATGGGAAAGACTGAGCACGCCTTGAGCCAGCGTTCAAAGATGTCGGTAATATCCAGATAGACGTCCTGCCGGAAACCTTCCGAGTCCTCCCAATTTTCTGCGAACAGAAGCTTGCCGACGGAATGCGCTGGTAGTTTTCGCTGGATGCCGGGCAGTCCGGCATAGAAGATTGCGTCCTCAACGATGTTGTAACAGGCTCGATGGTCCTTGTGATAGCTGCCTTTCCAGTGCGTAACAATGATTTCAGGCTTGTGCCGCCGGATAGCGTCGCACACGGCGAAACGTGCTTCTTCGTTGTCGGGAAGTTCACCATCCGGATAGTCGAGGAATGCAGTTTCAGCTCCCAGGATTTCTGCTGCTTTCTCGGTGGCGGCCACCTGCATCGCTCCGTATTCAGACTGCGGAATCGCCGGGTTGCCACGTTCTCCGTGAGTCAGGCTGAGGAAGATGCCTCCACCCCCGCTTCCGATCTGCTGGGCCACCGCTGCGCCCATCGTGAAAACGGAGTCTCCAGGATGAGCGGCTATGGCCATCAGGACACCGGGCTGAGCGTCCTTATGGTTCCGCGTGGGCGGTTTTTCTGTGGAGTCCGCCTCCGTACGCGCGGTGCCTGGGCCCACCGACAACATGGCGGCTCCCATCCCCAGTTCTTTTAGTAAATCGCGGCGAGTGTGGTTCTTCAAAGCATTTTGCTCCGGTCTATCAAGCTTGTCGGTGATCATGCCTCGCTTGATTTGGAAAGGACCTCGCGAAGCCGTCTGGCAACAATCTCTGCTTCACCCGGCTCCATCATCCATACGCCGACCACGATCACGTTCGCCCCCGAGGGGAGGCCTTTCAACAGACCGCTGGTGTCTCCACCGGTAGCCGGATTCAACTCGATGCTCGGATTTCCGTTGCGGAGATTTTCCTGCACGTCCTTTGCTGGTATTTTCAACCGGTCCATATCATATGTAATCAGCACATGAGGGACATTATTGGCGACCGGCGGAACAAAGATTTCCGTTTTCACCGTCGGCAGGTCCCGCACCGCAGCCGCGATCAATAGGGCCCGTCGTTGAAACTCCGCCCGCATGGCGTCTTCGTCCTGGTCCAGGAACCAATCCACCGCGGCAACGAGGCCAATGATCTGCTCCTTTGAGACCTTCATGCCTCGTCCTACGGTGTCGCTGTATGGATTATTGTTCAGCGCCGCGGCCTCGATCAGATCTTTCCTGCCCAGGAGCAAGCCGCTGTTCTGCGGACCCCTCAGTCCCTTGCCGCCGGAGAACTGAACTAAATCGAATCCCATTTGCGTGTATTCCCAAAGTCGCGACTTAGGCGGCACATCAGCCGCGGCATCATTGGAGGCCGGCACGCCGTGCTTGTGGGCAATGCGCACCCAGTCCTCGCGGCTGATCTGCCCGCTCTGTGCGGCATTGAAAAAATGGGCCATAGCCGTCCTCGGCGTGAAGGCGCGATCGTATTCTTCCAGAGTTTCAACTTCCACCATCTTGACGCCGCAGCAGCGGATCGCATGATCGTATTCATAACGGTGTGCTTTCTGAATGAGCACTTCGTTGGGCAGGCCCGTCATGTCATTCGGTACCTTGAGAATCGCTTGCGGGTTCCCGCGCGTAATGCAGGCGGCAGTGGCCAGCGTCAGTGCAGAAGCCGCGCCGTCGCTTACCAGTGCAGCTTCGCAATGCAGGCGTCTCGCGAGATATTCTCCTGCGGCCTTTTGCAGATCAATCAGCTTTACCGGAGAGGTCGCGGCGCGGTTTACCGCCGCGCGGACCTGCGGCGGCATGATCGATGCCGTCAGAATGGTGTATGTTCCTGCCGCGTTGATGAAAGGCTTCAGGTTCAGTTTGGAGTAATAGTCCTCTCCTTCCGGTGTCTCCTGGTTCTTTTGCGCTGCCTTTATTTCAGCGGCCTGCTCAGAAAGGACCGTGGAAGCAGCCAGCACGCCGCTCCCATATTTAAAGAATTTGCGCCGCGATAAAGAGTTGATTGTCATACGCCAGCCTCGCGTTTCTTATTTGATGCTTCAGAGCGCAAGTGTCGAGAAGGAAGACACAACAATCTTTACTGCAACGTCACTATCGAATCGTTGTGGCCGTAGATGGCCCTATTCGAACCGGTACCATGAGTCGTCACGGTGAGAAAACCAGGAGAGCGCCCATAGTTGGGATGGCACTCCTAACAATGGCAAACTCGATTCTGCGTACTCTGAACCAAGCTTAACTTACAATGGCGTGGCGGACCGGTCAAGTCATTATGCTGCCCGTTTTTGCTGGCATGCTTACGGTACAAACAACCGTTGTTGGGCATTCTGAAGTTTCGGCGCTCGATCAGTTTATCCCTCGCTTGCAACTGCGCTTTCGCGGAGCCGTATTTTTCCGGATGCGCACTGATTGCGACAAAAGTGATTGCAACGTGATGTGTTCTCGCGTATATAGAAGTCTGTTCTGACCGTTCCTATAACTAACGCTCCTGGTGAGCGTGCCTGTTTCGAGTTGGAAAGGGCGCTGATGCGCAGGATATGCGTCCAAACTTCTGTCACGCCCGTGCAAGGAGAGGAGGCGAATTATGAAAAGGACGATGATGACCATGGCAATTGCCACAGTGGCGGCGGCTGCGATCGGCTTTGCGACGGCCAGATCGAAACCATCTGCGCCGCAGGTGCGGGCAATTAACCCGCCGGGAAGCCCGGAAGGACTGCCCTTCAGCAATGGAATCCTGGTGGGCAATACGCTGTATGTGGCGGGGACAGAGGGAACCGACGCTCATGGGAAACTGGAGCCGGGCATTGAAGCACAAACTCGCGCGGCACTGGAGCAGATCCGGAAGGTCGTCGAGGGCGGTGGTATGACCATGGGCAACGCGGTGGCGGTGAACGTGTATCTGGCGGACATCAACGATTTTGGAAAGATGAACACCGTGTACAAGACTTTTTTCCCGGACCCGAAACCCACCCGCACAACGGTCCAGGTGGCGAGGCTGGTGAATGACGCGAAGATTGAAATCTCCGCCATCGCCGTCAAGCCCCGATAGGGCGAGGCAATGAACAGGAATAAAGCAAGACCCGCAAAACATCGTCTGCCGCGAGGGACCCAAAGGAATTTCTTCTTTTGGGAGTACAATCGAGTTCGCTGAATTCCGGAATGGGAGGAAAACTGAAGGTCATGGCTCAATACAGGCACAGATGGGCGCACATTGCTGCCGGACTCCTTTTGAGCTGTTCGATGGTCAGTCCTGCTTACGCTCAACTTGGGCTTTTCACCAGGGCGCAGCGGATCGATTTCACCAGCGCATGGCGTGGGGCAAGATTTCCAGACGGCCGCCCGGACGTTCCCGACTCAGTCCTCGAACGCCTGAAGGGGGTGACCGCTGAAGAGGCGTGGGAAGTCCTGATGCCGGCTGGTTACAAAAACCAGTTTGAGCCTGGATGGAAGGTGATTAACCCGGACGGCCAGCTCATTGGCCGTGTAGTAACCGCAGTGTTCATGCCTTCACGACCGGATGTTAACGAAGTTATTAATAGGCATGGCAGGGAGGAAGGGCGGATCGGCGCACAGAATTCCTGGATCATCGACATCTTGAAGCCCGGCGATGTTCTGGTGGTTGACCTCTTTGGGAAAATCAAAGACGGCACTTTAATCGGCGACAATCTGGGGACGGCCATTTACACCAAGAGCCACACGGGACTGATTGTGGACGGGGCTGTGCGCGACGTTGTGGGGCTGGGGGAAATCAAGGGATTTCAAATCTATACTCGGGGCGTTGACCCTTCCGCATTGCGCGACGTCATGCTGATGGGAATCAATGTGCCAATCCGGATTGGCCATGCAACGGTGATGCCGGGTGACATTGCCGTGGGTGGACCGGAAGGCGTGACTTTTATCCCTGCGGAAATGGCAGAGCGGGTGGCGGACCACGCCGAACTGACCCACCTGCAGGACGACTGGGGACACGAAATGCTCCGGGAGGGGAAATATACCCCGGGCGAAATCGACGGGCGCTGGACCCGCAAAATGATTGAGGAGTTTAACGCCTGGGCGGCGCAGAAGGGTTCGAGGCTCCGTATGAAGGTCCCGGAATGACAAGCATTCAGGAGCGACGCCAAGATCCGCAGCCCCTTGCCGGTTCGCAGCCCTGCTCGGAAGGCAGTTCCGGTGCGCCTTTAACTCCAGAGGCGGTCCCAGGAGCGCTCCTCATTCCATTGATCCGTAGGCTCAAAATAACCTGTGCCGGGCTTCAGGTGCCGGCGGACAACGTCCTCGTTAAGCGTCACCCCCAGGCCGGGCTTATCAGGAACTTTGATGTAGCCTTTGTGGATAATCGGCTTGTCAATCCCCTCAACAAGGTCCTGCCACCAGGGCACATCGAGCGAATGATTTTCCATTGCCAGGAAATTCCGTGACGCCGCCGCGCAATGCACGCTTGCCATGCAGGCCACCGGAGTCCCGGCCATATGCATGGCCATCGGAACACCATGCTTGAACGCCATATCGCTGATGCGATGCGTCCTGAGGATGCCGCCGGAGGTCGAAAGGTCCGGATGAATTTTATCAACGACGTGGTTGGCGCAAAGCTTTTCGAAATCCTCCTCACGGTAGATGTCTTCGCCGGTCAGCGTCGGGGTTGGGCTTGCATCTGTAATCTGCTTGAGAAGATCCATGTAAAACCAGGGGATGACGTCTTCGATCCACTCGAGGTTGAATTTCTCATAAGCCTGACCGAGGCGAATGCAGGACTTCACTCCGATGTGGCCGAGATGGTCCATTGAAAGCGGGATCTCCATGCCCACGGCTTCCCGCACAGCCGCCACAAATTCGCTCAGCTTCTCAACACCCTTTTCGGTTACCTCCGTCGCGACGAAGGGGTGCGGCTGGAAGTTCTGCTCCCACGGGCTTAACCCCGAGGGCTGCGTCACCGTGCCGGGGATGTCCTTGATCAGGTCAATCCCCAGGTCCATTTTGAGCCACGTCAGTCCCATTTCTTCCTTTCGGGCTTTCATCCGTTGCGCATAGATTCTGGGGTCTTTTGATTCCGTCGTGTCGGCATAAATCCTGATTTCATCGCGCCACTTGCCACCCAGCATCTGATAGATCGGAACGTTGTAAACCTTGCCGGCGATGTCCCACAGCGCCATCTCAATCGAGACCACACCGCCCGCCTGGCGCGCATCGCCGCCAAACTGCATGATCTTTTGAAAGATGTAATCAATGCGAAGAGGATTCTCGCCAAGAATGCGGCTTTTGAGCATCAGGGCATAAGTGGGACTGGCACCGTCGCGCACTTCGCCCAGACCATAGACGCCCTGGTTCGTGTCAATCCTGATAATCGGGCAGGGGCTCGGACCCGGCTTTACGACAGTTGCAACGCGCAGATCGGTGATCTTCAGGCTTGACGGGCTCGAGCGCGTGTTGACGTTCTCCGCAATCTTTGCCTCTGCGCCTGCTTCGGCGTCGGCGGCCAGAAAAGCTCCGCCCAACATCGCCGCCGAGGATTTCAAAACTCCACGGCGGTCAATCCTCATGTCTTCGTGTTTAGACATTGTCCCGTCACCCCCTCGGGTTTCAGATTCCGCTTCGCTCTCTTCTGCTCCTGACACTTATCGCCGGGCTATATGCGCAAGTGCTAAACATAGGGAATGTTCCTCGCGGCCAAGGTTCCCTTGATGAATCCGACGCCGAAGATTTTGCCTAACACTCCGTAGCCGGGATGAACGCCGGTTTCTCCGTCAAGGATCGGATCGTGGTCAGGACGCAGCGGTACGCGAGCGCCGCTGTCGTAAAGCGCCTGAAACACTTTTCCGAAATCAATGGCCCCGTCGTCCTGGAAAGTCTCCACAAAGTTATCGCGCGTTCCTCTAAGGTTGCGCGCATGGATGTAAAAGATCTTCTTCTTGCTGCCGAATTCTCTGGCCAATGCTTCAAGGTCTGCGCCCATCAAATAGTAAACGGCGATTTCAAACGTCACGCCGTTCACAGGGCTCGGCACGATGTTCATCACGCGGCGATAAGCCTCCGGGCTGATGATGATGCGTGCGATTCCTCGAAGCTCCGGCACGGGAGGATCATCCGGGTGCAGAGCCATTTTTACATTCGCTTTTTCAGCCTCGGGAATGACGGCCTTCAGGAAGTAGGTGATGTTGTCCCACATCTTCTCTTCGCTGATGCGGCCCCACTGTGTATGCCCTTCTGGAACGTCGCGAACGTTAAAAGATAGCGAACTGCATCCACCCCGGCCGGGGAAATGCATATTCGTGCGGTACCAGTCGATGCCCGCCATGAAGTCGTAACAGACCACAGGGATACCCGCCTGGCCGATGGCCCGGATCGCGGCGATATAGTTCTCAATCTCTTCGTCGCGGCCCGGCAGCCCGAGTTTGATCTTCTCCGCGGGCACAGGATGACTCTCGATGCCTGCAATCGTCAGCCCGGCCGCCTCGTAATCAGCTTTGATCTTCGCGACCGTCTCCGCGTAACGCGCGCGGGGCACCCGGCTGAGGGCGGAAGCGGTCCCGGCAATCGCATGGGTAACGCCGATCTGCCTGGACAGCTTCACACGGTGCGGGTCATCGGCGCCCCAGATCAGACATATTTTGAATTTTTCGCCATCGCCGCCCGGGTCGTTACTTTGAGGCGGAGTTGGAATTGCACGAGCAACAGGAGGTGCAGCCGCTCCGGCAATGGTCGCCAGCACGCCCCGCATGTACTCTCGCCGATTAAGCTTGCGCATGCGCGTCACCTCCTCGGGCGTTATTGGCTTGAGAATTTTCCATCGCGGCACACACGGTGTCCGCCCGTCACTGGCGTTAGGACGGCAGTTTATCCGGAAAGAACAGCTGAGGCAAGCTGTGGTTCGTACTCATCGGACAAACGGATTGTTCGCCTGATCTGCTGCTGAAAAAGCAGGTGACTCAGACCTTTTTATCGCTGTTGGCGGCAGCAGGATTCATGCGATGCAAGTCTCTGGATGTGATAAAGTTCCATCACCAGATCATCGATGGCTGCTGCGCGCGGCAGTCGGGCCGTTTCTCCGGACCGCACTGACGGGCCACATCTGAAGCCATCGGCAACTTTCATAAGGAGTGTGGGTGGATGAGGCGCCATTGGACCAGATTTTTCGAGATAACGATCTTGGCCGAATTCCTGATCGCGTCGGCGGCGTTGGCCGCGGGCCAGCAGCAGAAGCCTCGCTACGATCTTTTGTTGAAGGGCGGGCATGTGATTGATCCGGCAAACCACATTGATGGAATGATGGACGTAGCGGTTTCCGGCGGCAAAATTGCCGCAGTCAGACCTGACATCCCCTCCTCCGAGGCCGGTAAAGTCGTTGACGTTCATGACCTCTACGTAACGCCCGGGCTGGTGGACATCCATGTCCACATCGGATATGGCGGCGCACCGGACGACTGGTATTCCCCAAGCGCACGGGCGCATATCCCTCCCTTCGGAATCCCTCCCGATCTGGTTCTTGCTTCCGGGGTAACGACGATAGTTGATGCAGGCAGCAGCGGCGCGGACACATTCCTTCGGGAAAAAGAGATGGTGATGGAGCATTCCCGCGTGCGCGTTCTGGCTTTTTTGAATATTGTCGCCGACGGCATGAACGGCGGCCTTGAACAAACGGTTGACCAGATGGACCCGAAACTTTGCGCGGAAACTATCGAGAAAAATCGCGACCTGATCGTCGGAGTAAAGACCGCGCATTACTGGACCGAAAAACCTTGGGATGCCGAACATCAGCCATGGACGGCGGTCGACCGGGCCGAGCAATGCGCCCGCATGGCCAATGTGCCGGTGATGGTGGACTTCTGGCCGCGGCCGCCACTGCGATCATACGCTGAGCTGATTCTTAAGAAGATGCGCCCCGGCGATATCCACACTCATGTGTTTGCGCAGCAGTTTCCCATCATTTTGCCTGACGGCAAACTCAATCCCATTATGGAAGAGGCTCGCAAGCGCGGCGTGATATTCGACGTGGGTCATGGGGCGGGGAGCTTCTGGTTCCGGAACGCTGTTCCTGCAGTGGCCCAGGGATTTTTGCCGGATTCAATCTCGACAGACCTTCATACGGAAAGCATGACCACGAAGGCCATCAGCATGGTAAATGTGATGTCCAAATTTCTGGCCATGGGAGTGCCACTTCAAACCGTGATACAGGAATCGACGGTCAACCCAGCGCGTGAAATTCACCGCCCGGAGCTCGGCACGCTCTCGGTAGGAAGCGTGGCTGATATTGCAGTGCTCCAGGTCCTGCACGGAAAATACAGTTACTCCGATGACGGCTATGCGCGGATGGACGGGAACGTCAAGCTGATTGCTCGGATGACGGTACGGGCGGGCCGCATCGTATTCGATCCGTCGGGCCTAAGCATGGTGGAATGGCAAAAAGCACGGAGGCAGTATTTTACACCGCCCCAACTTGGCTCCAGCCCTCCTTCAACGGCGGACGATTATCCACGGTGATGAGTTCCCGGAACGGGAATAACGATGAAGCGAAGGACCTTTCTGAAAAGTGCGTGTCTTGGCTACGCTGGTTCGCTGGCCGGACGTTTGAAAGCAGATGAAGCAAAACTGTTCACTCAGCCTGAGGCGCCTCCCATTCATACTCACGGATTGCCGGGATACAAGCCTTCGCCGCTCGGCATGCCAGGCCTCTACCCAGGCAAAGTTGTTGAAGTCTTTGACCCCCACGTGATTTCAAACAACCACGTCTCGCAATCTGTGGTGCGTCGTATGCTGGACGCAGGCATGCGGGCCCTTACGGGAAAAACTTCCATCCAGGAAGCCTGGTCTCTTTTTGTGCAGCCGAATGACATTGTCGGCGTCAAGATCAACCCTTCGGGTGCTCCGGCGTGCTATTCGTCCCCGGAGCTTGTGCGGGAGATTATCCGGTGCCTTGAACTGACCGGGGTTCCGCGCCGGAACATCGTGATTTATGACCGGTATTCCTACGAAGTCCAGTTGGGAAGTTTTCAGGCTTTCCTTCCGGTGGGCGTTCGGCTGGTCGGCATTGAGAACGGATGGCCTGACCTTTCCGGATACGATATGAATGTCTATTGTGAGGCCAACTTCTTCGGTGAATGGGAAACTCGCTCGTATCTCGCTCGCGTCGTCTCCCGGGAAGTTACAAAGATCATCAACGTTCCCACCCTGAAAGACCACTCTGCTTCCGGGGTCACGGGCTGCCTCAAAAATCTTGGATACGGTTCTTTCAATAACGTCGCACGTTCCCACCATGAACCCATCACCTTTACTGACCCGCTGATTGGAATCATGTGTTCAGTCGAACCCCTGCGGTCCAAAGCAGTTCTGCATATTATGGATGGCATGAGGGAGGTCTGGCACGGGGGCCCGCTGACGCAGGTGCAAAAGTTCATCGCACAAACCGGACTGCTCATTCTCGGGACCGATCCCGTGGCAGTCGATACCATCGAGCTGGGGATCATCGAAAAAAAGAGGCAGTTGGAAGGCGCACTATCGCTGTGGGACCGCAACCCAATGAACATTACTCCTGACGCTAACGAGTATTACCACAATCCGGACAAGAACCTGTTCTATCGCCAGCCAGGGCACATAGCATCCGCAGGCAAACTGGGGCTCGGCATTTCAGATGTCCAGAGAATCGATCACATCCGAATCGATCTTGGATAATAACTGACCATGGGTGAACCTTCAGCTCAAACAACCCAGTGGGTCACGCTCATCGGCGACAGCGCGCGTACCGGCGGCCTGGGACTGAGGCCCGCACCAGCGCCAAAGGGCGTCTTGTGGCGGGTGCGGCTTGGCAGATCGGTGAGTTCTGCGCCAGTGCTCGGAGGCGATCTACTCTTTGTCACCTGCCTCGACGGTTTCCTCCATGCTATCAACGTCCGCACAGGCAGGCATGCCTGGCAATTCAATGCGGGAAGCCCAATCCATTCGACTCCTTCGCTCTCAGGCGACAAGGTCCTGTTTGGTTGTGACAACGGCCGCGTTTACGCGCTTGATTGCGAGTCCGGCGAAGAACGATGGGTGGTAACGACGGGTGGCGAGGTCTGGACCTCGCCGGTGATTCTTGACGGTAAGGCTTTCTTTGGCTCTGCGGATGGGAAATTCTACGCCGTCGATTCGGAAAGCGGCAAGCCTGAATGGGTTCGGAACCTTGGTTCGCGGATCTATTCAACGGCATACGCTATGCCCGGCCGCGTTTATTTCGGATGCAGCGACAACCGGCTCTACTGCCTTGCGACAGAATCCGGCCAGGCACTCTGGAGTACTCCCACGGGCAGCGCGATCGATTCTTCCCCGGCAGTTGTGGGGAAAAGCGTCTTGGTCGGGTCGGAGGATTTTGCGGTTTATTCGTTTGACGCTGATGATGGCTCTGTACGCTGGAAATTCGATACAGGCCTGGGCGTTTCGTCTTCTCCGGCGGTTGGCGGCGAGACGGCGTTTATCGGCAGCAAGGACGGATTCCTTTATGCGATCGCCGTTGAAAACGGCAGGCTCCGCTGGAAGGTTCAGCTTGAGACCTGCGTCACAGCGCCGCCCGTCGTGGGTGACGGCATTGTTTGCATTCAGGCTGGAGCGCTCTCGACCCACGACGCATCGACGGGCAAGATCGTCTGGACCGCCGCGCTGGGGAGTTCCCTTCAGTCGTCTCCGGTCCTCACAGGGAGCACCATTTATCTGACAGGCAATCAGGGAATGGTTTATGCGCTGGAATAGAGGATGTCCAGGAAGGACAATCCTGCAATTCCTGTTCTTAGCTCTCACCCAGGCTCAGGTTTTTGCCCAGACGAACCAGCTTGTTTACAGGAAAGAGTACGCGATGGGCACGGTCTTTGAAATTGCCGCGTATAGCTCTTCGCCATCGCTGGCTTCCCATGCAATTGACAAAGCCTTCGTTGAAGTGATTCGCCTGGACCACATTATGAGCGACTATGATCCGAGCAGCGACCTCAGCCGGATTAATCGGACTGCGCATTATCGGGCGGAACTGGTTCCTGCCGATCTGTACCGCGTCATTCAGCAATCGCTGGCTTATTCAAAATTGTCCAACGGCAAGTTTGATATTACTGTCGGCCCGCTCTCCAGGCTTTGGAAGAAGGAGACCCGAGGCGGTAGCTCCCCTTCCGCGGTCCAACTCAAAGAACTTCTGAACTGTATAGGATGGCAAAAGGTAGTTCTGGTCCCGCCTGATCGCGTGGAGTTCCGCTCACCATGCATGGCACTCGACCTGGGTGCAATCGGCAAGGGATACGCAGTGGATCGCGCGGTCACCGTGCTGCGCTCTTTTGGAGTCAAGAATGCCTTGATCAGTGCCGGAGGAAGCACGATTTATGGAATGGGCTCCCCACCCGGCCTGCCCGCATGGGTAGTTCATCTGCGCGACCCGTCAAAAAAACTGAGTCCAGCCGTCCGCCTCAACGGTAACAGTGTTTCAACATCCGAACAGACCCGCAACCCGCGGCCCGAAAGAACACCATTCGGGCATATCATCGATCCCGTGAAGGGCATCCCGATAACGAGCCCTTACAGCGTCAGCGTTGTTGCTGATTCAGCTACAGAATCTGATGCGCTTTCTACAACCCTGCTGCTGATGGGGCCAGCGGAAGGCAAGGCTGTGCTCCAGGGTTTGCCGAACATAGCTGCGGTTTGGATTTCTTCTCGGGAGAAGTCCGAGTATATTTCTAACGGGCCACGGATATCCATGAACCATCTGACTGATACAGGGCATTGAGGAAATCTGCTGCGATGCGAAGCCAGCGACTTATTGTGCTATCTTCTCTCTTGCTGATCGCCGCAGCGCCGGCCTGGGGCCGAGTGTTTCTCGAATGGACGGAACCCGCCATTCCGCCACCCACCCGGATAGGCGTCAGGGAATTAGTTGTATCCTGGACTCCCGGAAATGTCCGTTTGATGACTACGGCAAAGAGCCTTGGCTACAGCGTATTTGCCGGGGTCCGAGCCGCTGATGCCGCGACCGCCGCGAATGCCGCAGCATCGAGCGGGCTTGCGGGAATCATCGTGGAAAGCGAGTCCGGAACCCCCGGGTCGAATAGCGTGCGCGAACTCCTTGAGAGATTACGCCGCAGCTATCCCAGGCTAGCCATCCTTGAACTCAGCTCGCAAGGGAAACAACCGCAGATTCGAGGCAATCTGGTCGTCAGCAGAGACGGGGTTCTTGTGGTTTCATCTCCAACAGAGCAGCCCTGGATTGATTCGAACGTGGCGCTGGCAAGATTTGTGAGCGCGCTGCAGCCGAACAAACCGCCTCTTTTCAGCTTCTCTTGGGATTTGATCGATCCACTGGAACGCCAGGTTGGCCCGCGGGCAGCGGACTACGCCCTTGCCGTGGCTGAGGCTGGCGCGATGCGCGCTGACCTGATTTTGCCTGTTCATCCGAACCTCCAGAAGGCCCTGGCCGACGGAAACCAAGCGGCCTGGCGCGAGTGGGAGCGGGTGAAGACGTACTTGCAATTCTATTCAGCAGGAAAACTGCCCGCCGTGCGTCCATGCGCCGATATCGCCGTGGTCGCCGATGATTACGGGGAAGCGTATGAAGCAATGAACCTGATGGCGAGGCACAACATCCTGTTCACGGTCTTCCCTCCGGATGAAGTAACGCCGCAACGGATGGCGCGATTGCAGATGGCTGTTGTGTTCTCGCGCCCGGATGAGCAAGGGCTGAGGACTCTCCAGGCATTTGCAGATCAGGGAGGGACTGTAGTGCTTGTACAGGTGCAGGGGCACTTCCCCTGGGAAACGCTTCCATCGATAATCAGCGATTCGGGCAGAACATACACGGTGGGCCGGGGCCGCGTGGTTGAACTGGCCGAACCCATCGCGGATCCCGAAACATTTGCTGAAATGGTGCGCAACCTCATGAGCAGCCGCGGCAGCCTGGTTCGCCTGTGGAACGCACTGACAATCCTGGCCTTTGCATTCCGAGAGCCGCACACGGACAGAATGGAGCTGGAATTGGTAAATTACGCCGAGCAAGCGCAGAGCGTCCAGGTCCGAGTGAAGGGCCTGTTCTCCGAGGTTCGCTATGAAACACCGGAGCACGGGAATTATCCCGCAATCCGGCCTGAGCATAACGATGGATATACCGAATTTGTTCTGCCCGACCTTCAAATTGGCGGCCGAGTCTATTTGACTTCGGAAGCAGAAAACACCCGGTAGAAGGCTGCCCGTTGGCATACCGGCTGGAGTTCCACTGTATTGGCAGCCCATGGAGTAAGCTGGTGGGCTGCGTTCGTTGACCCTCCGAAGCAGCTTCAGCTAGAATCATTACCAATGGGGGCTGGAAGTGAGCCCTCCGAGGCAGGCATTGAAAAAAGGCATCCTTAACCTGAGGTTCCGCACGCGCCTGGTGCTGGTGATGTTTCTTATCACTGCCAGCACGAGTGCCATTCTGATGATCGCGTATGTCCAGCATAACCGCCGCATTAAGGCGTATGTGGCGGGCCAGACGTCTGACCTGGGCGAAATAATCGCACTGACGCAGGCGAGGATCGGTCCGAAAGTGGACCGCCGGGAAGCGCTGAGCGAATACTTGAGCGCATTGAAAGGCGCCGGCTTGTCTTCGATCAACGTGCTGTCACCCAGCGGAGAGGTTGTCGCGAGCACAAATCCCCACCAGATTGGGAAGAAAATAAAACTGCGGCGGCGCCGCACCGGGTCCAAGGAAGGTCCGATTCAGATTACCGCGCAGCTTCGCGATATCGACACAGACACGCAGGCAGGGCAGCAGCACTACGACATACGATTTCCGATCATCCAGGGAGAAAAGGTGATCGGGTACGTCCAGGTCGGCGGCGAAATGGACGAAGTCGGCGCCATGCTCAATCATGTTTATTTCCTCTGGCTTGTATGGATTTTAGTCACCATGGTGGCCGGCATGATCGCCATCGTTTATCTGACCTTCCGTTTCACCAAGCCCATCGATCAGCTTGTGGAAGGCGCCAATCAGGTGGCGCAAGGTAACCTCTATGTCAAGCTGCCGGAAGGCGGAGGCGATGAAATGGGCCTTCTGGCCCGCACTTTTAATCAAATGGCAGAGCGGCTTCGCGACGCGCGCGAACTTCAGAAGCGGCTGAACGAAGCCGAAAAGACTTCGCTCCTCGGCCACTTTGCCTCCACCGTTGCGCACGAGGTCCGAAATTCCCTTAATTTCCTGAATCTGAGTGTTGATCAGATTCGGGCCAAGCGCTGGCTGATGGATGAGTCGCCCCACCGTGAACTGCGCGCCAGCCTGGCCAACATGAAAGAGGAGATTATCCGATTGAATCGCCTGGTCAACGATTTCCTTGCCGTCGGAAGGCAAACCCCGCCGAACATCGCGCCATGCGACCTGCGGGCGATCATCGAACAGGCCATCGCATTGGTCGAAAAACAGGCGAAGGCGCAGGACATCAGGATTGTTTCCGAATTGCCGGATGATTTACCCTCTCTTCAGGCAGACGCTGCACAACTCAAGACCTGCTTTCTGAACATCCTCACAAACTCCGTGCAGGCCATGCCCAACGGGGGAACCATCTACATTGAAGCGAAACATGTGGCGGATGGCGACGCGCGATCGCTGATGCAGTTGCGGTTTCGTGACACTGGGCCGGGGATTCCGGAACAGGACCGTGAGAAGATTTTCGCTCCCTATTTTTCAACCAAGACTACCGGCTTCGGCCTGGGGCTGGCCATCACCCGGAAGATTATCGAAGACCACGGCGGGCGCGTTTACGTTTCTCCTGATAACCATTCCGGAGCTGAGATGGTCGTGGAATTACCTCTTACCGACCCTGCCCTTACTCATTCCCCCGCGCTTTCCGCTTCACGAGTTGCATAAGGATTTCTGATTATGCCCGAAGGCTCCATTCTGGTTGTTGACGACGAGCAGCGGCAACGCGAGATCTATCGCGACATCCTGCGGGACGAAGGCTATGAAACTGTGACCGCCCCCAGCGGTGAGGCGGCCCTCAGGCTCGTCGCGCAGAAGAGGTTTGATCTGATCCTGACAGATCTGAACCTGACCGGCATGACCGGCATTGACCTTCTGACTGAAATCCTGCAAGCAGACCCCACCGTTGCGATTGTCATCATCACCGGTTACCCTTCCATCGAATCGGCCATCGATGCAACAAAGCGCGGTGTGTATCAATACCTCGAAAAGCCCGTGGACCGCTCGAAGCTGCTCGAAGTCGTCAACGACGCTTTTGAGCGGCTGGCGTCGCTGAAGAGGATCATCATCGGCAACTCGCCCGCCATAAGGGAAATGGTCCGGATGATCCTGAAGGTTGCCCCGACCGCACACACTGTACTGATACTGGGCGAGAGCGGAACAGGGAAAGAATTAGTGGCACGGGAGATCCATCGGCACAGCCCCCGGCGCAACCAGCCTTTCCTTGCGGTCAACTGCGCGTCGCTTACGGAGACCCTGCTCGAAAGCGAACTGTTTGGCCATGAAAAGGGCGCCTTCACTGACGCCCATCAGCAGAAGAAAGGTCTTTTTGAACGAGCCGACCACTCCACCCTTTTTCTCGACGAAATCGGAGACACGAGTCTGGCCATGCAGGCGAAAATACTCCGGGCGCTTCAGGAACGGGAAATTATGCGAGTTGGCGGGACAGAAACGATCAAGGTGGACGTCCGCATCATCGCCGCGACGAACCGCAACCTGGATCAGTTGATGCAGGAAGGGAAGTTCCGCGAAGACCTTTATTACCGCCTTAAGGTGATCCCGATTGTCTGCCCGCCTTTGCGCGACCGAAGGGAAGACATCGAAGAACTGGCGATGCATTTCATGCGAAAGGCCGGATTGGCGTCCGGACGAGAAGTCCGCGGAATTTCCCCTGAAGCACTCGAGGCGCTGAAGGCTTTTCACTGGCCGGGCAATGTCCGGCAATTGGAGTGGGCGATTGAACGTGCGGTTGTGCTGGGTGAATCGAGCCAGGTGGAACTTGAGGACCTGCCACCGGAAATCCTTCAGACCAGAGAAGAAACCGGCGTGGGCGAAACTCGGGCTGTTCCCGTCGCGCCCTATTCCTCCGCGCTTACCCCGGTTATCCCCGAAACCTCATGGGAGGAGCACGAAAAGGCCAAGATCATGGAAGCTTTGCAGAGGACCAATGGAAACATTACTCGTGCGGCCCAGTTGCTGGGGATGACATTCCGAACCCTCCAGTATCGCCTGGAAAAGTTTGGAATCCGAAAATAGTAGCACCGTCAGTCTTGCCGGTCCTGCCTGACTTGCACTGAATACATCTCAGGCTTTCCATCTCTCGTGAGATTCCTCGGCTCTTTGCTCCACAAGGTCTGCACCTCAACATCTTCCTTCATTTTGCCGAAGTTAAATATGACTAATGAGGACCGCTGAATGAAAGGCGGGTATAGGCCCTGATGGTTGGGCCGGCCCGAGGGAGAATCTGAGTGCGAATTCTTGTCGCTGAAGACGACCGCCCCGTCGCCAGCTTTCTGAAGAAAGGGCTGGAAGCCGAGCATTACGCCGTGGACGTTGTGCCCGATGGCGAAGAAGCTCTGTACATGGCTGAAGCCTATGACTATGACCTTCTGCTTCTTGACCTGGTGCTGCCCAAAATGGATGGGCTTCAGGTGCTGCACCAAATCAGAACCCGGAAGAAAAACCTGCCCGTACTGGTATTGACCGGGCGCACCCGGGTTGAGGACCGCGTAAAAGGCCTGGATCTTGGGGCGGACGACTACATGGTCAAGCCCTTTGCTTTTCGCGAATTGATCGCTCGAGTCAGGGCCCTCCTGCGTCGCGGCAATGCTCCTGTTGATTTCACGCTTCGGGTCGAAGACCTCGAAATGAACCTTGTGGAGAGGACCGTGCGCCGCGGAGATCGGAAAATCGAATTGACCCCAAAGGAATTCGCACTGCTCGAATATCTCATGAGGAACCAGGGCCGCGCTGTCTCCAGGCCCATGATCATCGAGCATGTGTGGAACTTTTCCTTCGACACCATGACCAATGTCGTCGATGTTTATATCAATTACCTGCGGAAGAAAATTGATGAAGGGGCAGAACAAAAGCTGATCCACACAGTGCGCGGAGTCGGATACCGCATTGGCAGCCCTCAATAGTTAAGAAGGCTCTGAATCGCTCCTGAAGAAACATATGACAAATCTTAACCGCCTCGGCTTGTCCGATGGGTCAAATGCAAAATGCGAAGATGTCCTGGAAGTTCTGACGAAACTCGCCCACATGCTAAGCCAGCCTTTGACATCTCTTTGCGGGTCGGTAGAAGTCGCCCTGATGGGCCCACTCCGTGAGTCTGAGTTCCGGCAGTTGCTTGAATTTACGCTTGAGGAATCCAACCGCATTGCGGAATCGCTGGAAGCCATGCGGGAAATAATCGAGATGGAGGCTTCGGGTATGGACCTTCAGGCGGTTTCATGGACGCGACGCGTCCAGAAGGCCCTCGAAGCCCCGGCATCCGTTGGCAATGATCTGCGCCCTCGATTGATCCTGAACCTCAAGGATGATATTTGGGTAATGGCGGACCCCTCTTGCCTTGATATGGTCACACGACGGTTGATTCGAGGGGCAGTGAAGTTGGCGCAAAGCAAGCGTACCGTTCGAGTCGAGCTTTCGGTTGTTGATGAGACAGCTTACCTTTCGGTGCGCGGTGAGGACAGGCCAGCGGACTCAAAGACAGGGGCTGGAGGACCCGCTGCTTCATTCACCGCGGACATGTTGGGGCTTGGGGAATCTTCATGGCTGATTGTGCGCCGCGCCATCGACCGGCAAGGCGGCTGGTTGGAGATCAGCAGGCCTTCTGAGAATCTTTGTTGTTGCCGCGTTTACCTCCCCTTGGCGTCCGCAGAGGCGGTCGGACAGAGCCGAAACAATCAGCGTCAGTAATCCGGCTCTTGACTTTCCCCCCGGCTGATACTTCCTTTGGACGGGTTGCGGATTCAGCCCTTCTTGCCTGTGACTTGCATGGGCTCTCTCGTTCGTTGCTTCCCTTGATCCTGCCGCGGGCCGTGCCATGGCCTGGACTCCCACAGAGCAAATAGAGGGGATTGTGGTTGCAGGTCTCCAGACATGAGTAGATAAGTAACTTCTAATTCTCACCTAATAGCCTCTTAATCCTCAAAAGGTAAAAACAACCTAAGAGATCGGACGCGCATTTTGAAGTTTCTTCAGGGTCCCGGTCCGAGCCTCAGCCCGTTCAGAGCAGAAAGGAGCTTCGTGTGGGTGCGCTTCCCACAATGACCGGCATGCAGAAAAACCTGGCGTTAAACGAACGCAATCAATTGGTGCTCGAGCAACTCCCTCAAGTGCGTTACATTGCGCAGAAGATTCATGCGCGTCTCCCCCATCACATCCCGCTGGAAGACCTCGTTAATACCGGTGTTTTGGGTTTAATTGAGGCCCTTGCCAAATTTGATCCGAAGCGGAATGTTCAGTTGCAGTCTTACGCTCGATATCGGATCCAGGGAGCTATTCTGGACAGCCTGCGCGAACAGGACTGGAGCCCGCGGTTGCTGCGTCAGAAAGAGCGGCAGCTTGAGGCCGTAAGAGAGAAACTCCAAGCCAGGCTCGGGCGTCCGCCTTATCAGGCGGAACTGGCTGCAGGATTGGGTATCTCCGATCGCCAGTTGCAACTCTTGCTGCGGGACCTTCAGGGATTGGAAGTGACCAGCCTTCAGGAGCCCGTGTATTTAGAAGGGCACTCGCTGGACGAGAAAATGGCGGATACAACGGAAGAAAGCCCGTTCCACTTGTGCCAGCGCGCGGAAATGAACAGCCTGCTGGAACAGGCCATGTCCAAACTCTCGCCCCGGAAAAGGCAGGTCTTGGATTTGTATTACTTCAAGGGCCTGACCATGAAGGAGACAGGCCAGCGGATGGGCGTCTGCGAATCCAGAGTTTCACAGATACATTCCTCAGCAGTAGCCTCACTGAAAGCGCGCATGAAAGAGGTTCTCACGTCGCGCCAGAAGGGCGATGCTGTAAACGCGCATCCCACACCCAGCACTCGCGCTGCACGGGGCCACGCATCGGTACAGTCCGGACTCGAGCGAAGAAATGAAGAATCGACCGAATTATCGCTGAATGCCTCAGGCCGGCCGCGGCGGCACCGCCCCGGCAGCCATGGTGCCAAGCCACTCCGTTCTGCGGCTCGAGTCGCCCGGCGGGGAGAAAAAGCACCGCGACCTTTACCCTCGGTCCAGGAACGCAAAGCCTTCCTCGCCCTCGCCGCGGGAAAGTCTGCATAGAGCCCGATTGTAAGTTGAGTCATCGCAGGCATCGACTGCGGGCTACGGTGATACCTGGCCCCATTTGTGGCCGGATCAGGGGGCCTCAGGCTGTTTTGAAGCTGCCGATAGCCCCCGCCTCATCGTTGTGGACATCAAAGACCGTATAAAGTTTAGTAATCTGCAACAAATCATGGACCTTTTTGGTCAGGTTGAGCAGCTTCAACTGGCCTCCCTGATTTGAAACCGCCGTATAAGCGCTGACCAGTTCTCCAATCCCGGAGCTGTCGATGTACGTGACGTCGGCAAGGTTCAACAGGAGGTTCTTATGCCCTTTGGCAAGCTCTCCGCGTATAACCTCCCGAAGCTGTTTGCACGCCTCACCCATCGTGATTCTCCCACTGACGTCCACGACGGTCACAGAATCAACCTGACGTACTGTCGCCTTCATGCTCACGGCCTGTTCCTCCTTGATTTGACGGAATTCTCGAAGTCAGATGCTTTACCATGATAACTTCAGTGCCGCCCCCCGGGAAATTAGCCACTCTGAATTCATCCATAAACTTGCGAACTAGAAAAATCCCTCTTCCGGAAATATTCAGAAGATTTTCCCTGGCTAGCGGGTCTGGCAGCGTACTGGGATCGAATCCCTTCCCTTCGTCTCGTACATGAATCTCAATCGCTTCTTCAGTAACCAGAAACTTGATGTGGACTTTTTTTCGAGGGTCTTCCTTATTGCCATGATAAATGGCGTTGATGACGGCTTCGTGTACCGCCATCTCGACATGGAACTCAGTCTCTTCGTCAAACCCTGCCTTGGCGGAAACACTGCGGGCAGCTTCCTCGGCGACCTCCACGTTCTTTAGCTTGCTATCGAGGGTAAGCTCGACAATGCTGGCTTCAGGCTTCATTCCCAGTTGACAAATGACCCCCGCGACGAAACTACAATACGGCACCGGGAAAGTCAATGAATATAAACACTCCTTGCCTCGAGACAGGGGGAATCCGACAAGGCTTCTTGCCGATTTTTGGAGCCACCGGCATTCGGGCAATCAGGCTTCACGATCTGCGATACACCTTCGGGGCAATGCTTATTGCCGGAGTGGCGCCACTCAACTACATGAAAGAGCAAACGGGACGCACCTGCTTTCAGGTTACGGATCACACCTGTGGTTAGCTGATTCTTGCGGCAGGAGAGCGGTATATGGACCGGCTTGATTCAAAAACAGGTCAGCCCCAATACGCAAATCAGGCGGAACCTCGGGCAGAACCCGACTAGCTGCAAGCTGTTGAAATACCTGGTAGCGGGGGGGAGGATCGAACTCCCGACCTAGGGATTATGAGACCCTCGCTCTACCACTGAGCTACCCCGCCACGATCTGGGAACACTGGAACGGCGTTTTTCGTGACGCTTCTCCAAGTTTAGGGGATACCCGCGTTCGGGGTCAAGGAAGTGAATGGGTCCGACTCGACTCATTCGTGGAGCGCATTTTCTGACTCCCTACTCGGCCGATAAAACGTCAGTTGCGCATCTCCATGGCGGATTGTACGAGTTCGCTCAATGCGGTTGTAGTGTTCCTCGAGAATAAAGTGGCGCGAGTGTTCTGCAATGATCAGCGACGTGGGCTTAACCAGCCTCGACCGGCCCAGTTGCCGCAGCGTCTGATGGTATTCGCTGGCTTCATTGTAAGGAGGGTCGAGAAAAATGAAATCGAAAGGCTCGCCTTCTTCGTCAAGCCGCTCGATAGCCGTGAACACCTTGGAATTCATCAGGCGAAATCCGGAATCCATCTTCAGCGCCGCCAGGTTCTTGCGGATCATCTCAGCGGCAGCGCGATGGTACTCGACAAAGACAACTTCCCTGGCGCCGCGGCTCAGGGCTTCCAGACCGATCGCGCCGGAACCCGCATAAGCATCAAGAAACCGGGAGTCGCGCACGCTTGGGCCCAGCACGTCGAACAGCGTTTCGCGCATCTGGTCGGAAGTCGGCCGGAGGACCGAACCTTTGAGCGTTTGAATCCGTTGCCCGCGTTTTGTGCCTGAAATGATGCGCATTGTTGTCTTGGAAAGTCGCCGCCGATTCTCTCTCTTAGATCATACGGCTGAATTACTCTGAATTCCCATTTCAGGCCACACCCGCCAGGCCGTAGCGCCGCGACCACTCGTTCCGCAGAAATTTCACGTACTCTTCAAATTCTTCACGCGATTCCGGGTGCTCAATGAACAACGTTGCTTCGCGCTTGGCCCATTCCAGAATTTCCTGATCGCGCAGCAGGTTGGCGATTCGAAACGCCGGGATGCCCCATTGCCGCGTGCCGAAAAATTCTCCCGGACCGCGCAGCTTAAGGTCAACTTCCGCAATCTTGAATCCGTCGGTGGTTTCAGTCATGGTTCGCAGGCGCTCGTCCGCTTCAGGATTCCTGGAATCCGCGGCCAGCAGCAGGCAATACGATTTTTTCCGTCCGCGGCCGATGCGCCCGCGCAGTTGATGAAGCTGTGAAAGTCCGAAGCGTTCGGCATGTTCAATCAGCATCACGGTAGCATTCGGAACGTCCACCCCAACCTCGATCACAGTAGTCGAGACCAGTATGCGGATGTCGCCGTTCTTGAATCGGCGCATCACATCTTCTTTTTCGCTGCTGGAGAGCCGGCCGTGCAGCAGACCCACCTGAAATTCCGGGAAGACGTTGGCCGAAAGGTGCTCGTACATTTTGATGGCGGGCCGCAGGTCGTAGCGGGCGGATTCTTCGATTACAGGATAGACCACATAGACCTGATCGCCGGCCCGCGCCCGCCTGCGGACAAATTCGAAAGCCCGCTCGCGTTCCCTTTCTTCGACCAGGCGCGTTTCGATCGGCGAGCGGTTCGGCGGCAGCTCGTCGATGACGGAAAGGTCGAGGTCGCCATAGAGTGTCAGCGCAAGCGTGCGCGGGATCGGCGTAGCAGTCATCACCAGAACGTCAGGGACCTGACCCTTGCGGATCAGGCTGTAGCGCTGGAGAACACCGAACCGGTGCTGCTCATCCACGATCACGAGCCCGAGTTTGGCGAACTCCACGTCGCGTTCGATCAGGGCATGCGTACCCACGACGATGTGCGCCTCGCCTCTGGCCAGGCGTTCTTTCAGTTCTGACTTTTCACCTGGCTTGCGGCCGCTGATCAACAGATCCACTTGGTAAGGCAGCGGCTCGAGCCATTGGCGGATGGAAAGATAATGCTGAGTGGCTAGAATTTCCGTCGGGGCCATCAGTGCCACCTGGTACCCATTGGACAAAGCCAGCAAGGCGGCCTGAACGGCCACAATAGTCTTGCCGGAACCGACGTCGCCTTGCAGCAGGCGATTCATCGGACGCGGCGAGCACATATCGTTCACGATTTCCTTGAGTACGCGTTTCTGCGCCGCCGTGGGGTGAAAAGGAAGAATCGCCTTGACGTCCCTGCGCAATTGATCGCTGACGTGGAATTGAATTCCCGGCGCAGCCTTTGCCCTTTGGTGCCTCAAAGCGAGGCCGGCGCTCACGTTGAATAGCTCTTCGAAAATCAGACGAATTTGCGGCGGCGTTCGAAACCTGCCCAAATCCTCAAAAGATTGATTGCCATCCGGGAAATGCGTCAGGCGAAAGGACGAAGCGCGGCCGAGCAGGCCGTTTTTCTTCCGGATCGACGCCGGCAGCAACTCCGGAAAATCATCTCCCACCGAGTCGAGTGCCGTTCGAATCAGCCGCCGCAGGACCCGCGGCCCGAGTTGCCCAACCGATTCGTAGATCGGGACGATGCGCCCAACTTCCAGTGATTCGCCGCCCTCGCTTTCGGGAATGATCTCGTACTGCGGCTGGATGATTTGCAGGTTGCCCGCGCCGAAGGGATCATGTTCGAACTTGCCGTAGAAATAGACGTACTGGCCCGCGCGAAAGATTCTGGCGCGCTCGAGATACTGGCCGTTAAACCACTTGCAGCGGATCATCCGCGGATTGGGCGCTCCGCTCGCGTCAATTGCCGCGAGATCGTAAATGTACATGCCCTTTCGCGTCCGTGTCAGGCCACAGGTCAGCACTCGGACCAGCACGGTAGTGGTCTGACCCGGAACGAGGTCCGCGACGGGGGTCAACCGCGTCCTGTCCTCGTAGCGAAACGGGGTGTAATAAATCAGGTCTTCGATCGTACGAATGCCGCGCGCGGCAAGGACCTCCGCACGGGCAGGTCCCACGCCCTTTAGGTACTTGACCTCCGATCTCAAATTGAGTTGGGAACTCGGCATCGCGATCCGATGTTTATATTACAACGAGGCGGGAACTCATTGTGCGGCTCGCGGGCGACCAAAGTGGGACCAGGAGTTCACATGCCCGCGGCAGATCGGTCCTGAAGGAAGGCGCAGCCGCGGCAGGCACAGGCATAGGATGCTGTGGAGGCAAGGGCCCGCTTTCCGTATCGCCGGAACGCCGATGGTGATACACTGACGCTCCTTGTCAGGAAATTTCAAGCAATGCGATTTTGGCAAAAGGAAGGCTGGGCGTTTCCTGAGTCGTGATGACTGCAACTGCAAAGCGCTGGATTAAATATCTCATTGCCATTGTAATCGGCAATTTCATCTACTTTTCGGTTGAATCCCGCTTTCCGCCGGCAGCACAGCATCGGCCTTACCATGCCGACATCGGTCTCTTTGTGGACTTATGGTTTTGTGTCGCTGTTTATGGGCTGATTGAACTGGGACGTTTTCTGACGCAGAGACGTCGTCGCTGAAGTGCAACGACGCCACCGGCGACGCTCCTTTTTCTCCGGAACCTCTTCATTCATGGGATAGCGCATTCAGGGAACCTGGATCTGTGAAGGTGATCGGCTGATCGCAGTAAGGTCCGGAATCACCGGCCGGTGTTCCCGGCTTGGGATGGGTACATGGGCCGGCGCTGTCCAGCGCGGCTGCATTCTGCCACTGAAATCCAGGTAGAGCCTGCGGCGCAGATACCATTCCGGGAAATGTGCCAGACGGAACAAGGGATATTTGAGTCCGCTGCCGAAGATCTTCCTTCCCATCAGGTAGTAGTAGATTGGGATGCCAACATTGAATTTCCACTGGGTTGAGCGCTCCCTGCGCCAGAAATCCATGTTGTAGCGCCAGCAGGTGAAGAAAAATTCCCATTGAAGATCGGTAAGGTTGAATATCTTTGCGCTTTCTTTTGTGCCAAGCCGCGTATCTTCCAGCGGCACAAACAGCGTCGGGACTACCACCCACTTGGAGTCCTTGAGAGCAAAAAGCAGGTCCAGCGATTCCTTGGTGTCCTCGGGCGTCTCGCCAGGAAGGCCGAGGATGAAAGTGCAGATCGGAAACCAGTTGTATTTGTTCTGCAATTCCATGCCTTTAAGAACCACATCCGGCCACTGCTCGGGACGGAAAGGGTACGATTTGCCCTTCATATACTGCTTAAAGAGGCGCACCGAACCTGTTTCCAAACCAATAAACATGATGGCGTAGCGCTTGTCCGGGTGGGTTGACGCCTCATGCTGCGTGGAGCTCTTGCCCACCACAAGTTCCGAAAGCTCATCCAGCAATTCGGGATTGGTCAGAAAAGGCGCCATCGTCCCGTGGGTCAGATTGATGTGTTTCACGCCCGGAACGGCGGCCACGGATTCAAACAGGCGCTTCAGCGCCGGAACGTTGGTCTGGAACTTCGGCCCCTGCTCGTACAGGAAGAGGTCTTCCGTCGTCAGCAGAATCGTATCGGCGCCCTCCGCCACCTGAACGCGGACGTTATGAAGAATCTGCGGAAGCGGGATGCTTTTTCCATCACGCAACGCCACTGAGCAGAACTGGCACCCGCGGCCGCACCCCCGCGTGATTTCAACCACGCCATAGGTCGCGCGGTGCTGGATCGGCGGGATGTGGCTGAGTTCAGGGCTGTGGCCCTCGACCTTGCGCGGAATGGCCTCGCCACGGACAGCCGCCTCAAACAGTGGCAACGCGACGTCTTCAGCCTCGCCGTCAACGATGCAGTCAATCTGCCATTCGTCCTGGAGATTTTTCCTTTCGATCTGCCATGAACCCGGACCGCCGACAATGATTTTCAGGTGGCGTTTGTGCTGGCGGAGGACCGGATGAAGGATCAGCTTTCGAAACTCGGCGGCATTGATCGGCTCGGCGTCCTTGCCGTAAAAATAGGGATAAACGTCTGTAGCGAACGTAATACCGAGCGGGTTGTGCGCATGGATGCCCACCACCCGCGTGTCTTCTCCCACGAACTGCCCGAGTTGGTCAGGATAGCAGACGGCGATATCGTCTGGCGAGAACCGTTTGAGGAGAAGCGATTGGATGATGCGCAGGCCGTGCGGGACGTACCTGGCCTGGCCGTCTGGTGCAAGCTCATTGGGCCGGGGCCAGTTGACGTTAAAAGTCTTAGTGTAGCGTGCGGGCAGGGTTGCCAGGAGCATCTGGCTCCAGGCTTTTTGTTCGTATTCGCTCGATTCTGAATTGCTGGCCGCCAACACGATCTTCTTGCCTTGTATCGCCATCGCGTTTGACCTCGCTACGTCTCAGTTTGAGCGCCCAACGGAGGAGTTGTGGGCTGTGTTGTGTTCGCCAAGTTAGGTACTATACAGTTTAATACTCCGTAATATTCGATGCAACGCACCCGCGAATTGTTACCCTCGTTGTGGCTTTCTGTGCCCTCCTACTGACCTTGCGGGGCCAATCAACACAAATCCCTCGGGGCCTTCAGCCTTTCGAGCGGCAAAGGATCAAGAAACTGGACAGTTCAAAGGGCTTTCAGGGAGGCGAGATTGCGCAGGGCCTCAGCTCTCTGAAGGAGCAGGAAAAGTTTCACGTGCCCTGACCCGGATAAGATCCTGGAGGCTGAACCAAAGCCTCCGAACCGGCGTTTGAAGGAGCGACATGGTTCCCATATAAGCGTAGCCCACAAGGAAGAGCATTAGAAACGGCACGGTAAGATAATTCTGGACTGAATAGGAGTAAGCCGTAGCGAGTAGAAAGTAACCTGCCAGCAGGAGCTCGACAGCGGGAATCCATCCGATGCGCCGCCGCACGTATTTCTTGCGTTCCCACCCTTCCTCGTTCCGTTCAACACGGTACTTGGGAGTGCGGACGAATGTGGATTCAATTCCAAACAGTGCTTCGATCACCGCCTTGCCATTCGTGACGGCCAGCCCGATCCCTGTAGCCATCAGGAATGGAAGGTATAGCAGCCGCCGCACCCAGCCCTTGGGATAAAGGGCACGCTGCGAAACAACATAGAAGCCGGAAACCGTACAGGTGGAGAGAATGAACAGGGGCAGATCGAGATAAAGCATCTGGAACCAGCCCTGGTAAAAGCGGACAATCATGGCTGGCAGAAGTATCAGTGAGAAGAAGATCATCAGCGGATAAGCGAGGTTTGCGGTCAAATGAAACGTGGCTTCCATCTTGATATAGAGCGGCTGGTCGCTGCGCCAGATGATCGGAAGGATCTTCTTGCCGACCTGTATTAGACCCTTGGCCCATCGAGCCTGTTGGGTTTTGAAGCTGTTCATCTCGACCGGCAGTTCGGAAGGGCACACGATGTCCGGATCGTAGATGAACTTCCAGCCCTTCAACTGTGCGCGATAGCTCAGATCGGTGTCTTCGGTAAGGGTATCGTGTTCCCAGCCGCCGGCATCCTCAATCGCAGTCCGCCGCCACATGCCCGCCGTGCCGTTAAAGTTGAAGAAACGCCCGGAGGAGCTTCTGCCGCCATGCTCTACGACGAAGTGGCCGTCCAGCATGATTGACTCAACTTCCGTCAGCGCAGAATAGTCCCGATTGATCCAAGTCCATCTTCCCTGCACCATTCCGACCTTTGGATCGGTAAAATAATGGACCATCTGATGCAGGATTGAGGGCGGAGGAACAAAGTCGGCGTCGAAGACGGCGATGAACTCGCCCGTGGATTGCTTCAAGCCTTCGGCCAGGGCGCCAGCCTTAAAACCCAGGCGGTTCTCCCGATGGAGGTATTTGATAGGATATCCAGCGCCGGCATATTGGCGAACCAGACGCTCGCAAAGGTGGCGCGTGTCATCGGTGGAATCATCGAGCACCTGAATCTCCAGCAATTCGCGCGGATAATCCAGGTTGATGGCTGCCTCGATCAGCCGCTCGACCACGTAACGCTCATTGTAAACGGGCAATTGCACCGTGACGTGAGGCAACTTGTCGAACAATTTCAGGGGCTTCGGTTTCTTATCGCGGTTCTTCAGGTAGTAGTACGTAAGACAATAACGATGGACCCCGTAAACGGAAAGTATGGCGAGGACCAGGAAATATGGAATCTCAATCGAGAGATCAAAGGCGTTGGGCTGATAAATCCCGCGGAAGGGGTCGCGATGGAACAAAAGATAAACGTAGTGTGCGATCGGGTTTGCCGGAACCAGCAGCAACGCGCCCTGGAACATGTGTATCATGAAGCCTCGGAGTTACAATTCAACCGGCGCAGATAACACTCGCTCCCTCGCTTCGAGCGGCCGGAGCGAATATTCAGCTTCTCTTGAAATGCGAAAACCCTCTACGCCGCGCCTTTTCGCCACTACTTTTGCACTCCTGACCGCTGCCGTGGCGCTTGCAGCGGTCTTTCACCGGATTGTCCATTACCAGCCCATCGCCGAACACGTGCCGGAGTTTACTGCCCTGATGCTCCTGGCTGGGGCCTTATATCTGATAGCAGTCTGGATCGTGCTCCGGTACCATTGCGGTCCCGCCGCCCTCCTGATCATTTTAGGCGCGGCAGTGGTCTTTCGGCTTTTCTTCTTGCCGTTGAGCCCTACGCTCTCGGAAGATGTTTTTCGCTACCAATGGGAAGGGCGCATTGAGCGCGCCCACATTAACCCTTACGCCGTTTACCCGGCTATGCCAGAACTCACATGGGCCCAGGATCCCGACCACCCAATCAAAACCGGCAGAACGACTTCCAGCCTCTATCCGCCTTTCAGCGAGGTAGCCTTTTCATGGGTCCATTCCGTTGCCGGATACAAGCGGCTATTTACGGCACTCGACCTCGCAACGGCTGGCCTTTTACTGATTGTATTAGCCGCAGCCGACCGCCCGCTTCAGAATGTCCTCATTTATGCCTGGAACCCAGCAGTGTTGATTGCTTTTTCACTGTCAGGCCATAACGATTCACTGGCAATCCTGACATTGCTGGCAGCGGTCTTATTCCTAATTATAGGCCGTCGGCACGCTCTGTCAATCGTCTTTCTAGCCCTTGCATTCCTTTCCAAGCTGTTTCCGGTTTTGCTACTGCCCGTTTTTCTTAAGCGCACACGCTGGTCTTATGCGGGGGTGTTTGCCTCCGTGGTCTTGCTAGGCTATCTTCCATTTGTGGGCGCCCGTGGGCATTTGTTCCAAGGGCTCTCCAATTTCGCTGCCAAGTGGGAGGGGAATGATAGTCTCTTCAGACTGTTCCTTTCTGCTGGCAACTCCCTCAGACAGGCCCAGCTTGTTGCCGGTATCCTATTGATTTTGCTTATTGTTTATACCATGAAGGCCCGGTTGGATATTTTCCGCCGCGGGTTGGTTATACTTTCCGGATTGTTATTTTTGTCGTCAAACGCCTTCCCCTGGTATTTCGCTTGGATTGTCCCCTTCCTTTGCTTCTGCCCAAGCCCTGCATTGCTGCTCATGACCGTCACCTGTGTTCTGGGGTATTCGCCGGTAGTCGCTTATGCTGCTGGGGGCGCATATGCAAATTCGCCGCTGATGTTGACGCTGGAGTACCTGCCGGTTTTTGGGCTTCTGGCATATGAAGTGGCCAGGCACTTCCGCCGTGCAGCAGATAAGAACTGAATTCGTTTGTAAGCGGATTAAACCTGAACCGTGACACTGGTTTCGGTTCGGACGACCGGACGGTAGAGCGTGTCGCGCTCGAAGGGTTCGAAGCCGGCCTCTTTGATCAATCGGATGATCTGCTGGCGGGTCATGACCTGCGGCGTTCTAGCTCCGGCATCGTGATAGATCTTTTCTTCGGCCACTGTGCCGTCAATATCATCCGCACCAAAACGCAAGGCGATCTGGGCGACGCGCGGCGTCATCATAATCCAATAGGCCTTGATGTGCGGGAAATTATCGAGCATCAGCCGCGAAACGGCGATGTTCTTCAGGTCCATAAAGCCCGAAGTCTCGTCCCACTCAACCAGCTTGCCCAGTTCCGTGTTGGCAGGATGGAAAGCCAGCGGGATGAAGGTCTGGAAACCCTTCGTCTGGTCCTGGAGATTGCGAAGCTGAATCAGGTGGTCAACGCGGTCTTCAGAGCTTTCGATGTGGCCGTAAAGCATGGTGGCTGTTGAGTGCAAGCCGAGTTCGTGCGCGGTCCGGTGAACCTTCAGCCACATGTATGCGCCGATCTTGTGATCGCAGATGACCCGCCGCACGGCGGGAGCAAAGATTTCCGCTCCACCACCGGGGAGCGATCCCAGGCCCGCTTCCTTCAGCCTCTCCAGGATTTCGCGTACAGTCATTCGGGTGATGTGCGAGTAATAGGCGATTTCAACCGCTGTAAAAGCCTTCAGGTGGACGGACGGAAAACGCTCTTTCAGCCCGCGAATCAGATCAACGTAATACTGGAATGGCAGGTCAGGGTGCAGTCCGCCGACGATATGGAACTCTGTTACCGCTTCCGTCCAGTTTTCGCCGGCGGTCTTGAACACCTGTTCCAGCGCCATTGTATAAGCGCCGGGAGAATCCGGCTTGCGCCCAAAAGCGCACAGCTTGCAACTGGCGATGCAGACGTTGGTGGGATTGATATGGCGGTTCACGTTGAAATACGCGCGCTTGCCGTGCAGCTTTTCTCGGACATGGTGCGCCAGGTAGCCAATGGCCAGCAGATCGCTTGAATTGTAAAGCGTTACGCCGTCATTAAAATCCAGGCGCTCGCCGGCAAGAACCTTGTCGGCGATGGGTTGCAGGTTTGCATCTTCCAGGCGGAGGTTCAACACGATTATTCCAAGCGCTAAGATTAAGCCGGATACTGCCGAATCTGTTATTTTACGTCCCACCGGCTTGGGATGCAATCGCACAGTAAATTTCTTGAAAACGGATGAATGTTTTTGACGACGAATGGCCGTTCTGGATTATGCTAGTCTTTTAATAGGCAGTCGGGGAACTATGGGCCGGCTGCATGGAAATCCGATCCTAACCTTGACAAGCGGGTTAAGATAGGACTTTCACAAGCCGATAAGGCGAATAAGTTCGCAGAGGTGCCATGCGGAATTTTCTATTGGAATTCCGAGGGGCGCTTGACGGTAATGCAACAGGACGATACCAGATTCGCGGAGCCGCGTCAGGAAGCAGCCTTCTTCTACGGCCTGTTTTTGCGCGGCCAGCCGCTCCAGAAGCTGAGAGCGGATATCGACGTGCCTCCGCACGTACTCGAGCGCTGGAAGCGACAGGCGCACAGCGATCCTACGGCAAAGCCCATGGTCGAACGCGTGCTGAATTACCGCAAGCACGTTCTGGCCATTTTCGATTCGCTTGTCTTCCGTGAAATGGGCACGCCTTACCGCACGCAATAATCAAAACCGGTCCCGCATTTTCCTTTTACTTGGTTCGCTCTGTTCCTGCAATCTCTACGTGAAAGTCTGTTCGGGCGTCGCATACGCAGATCCGATCAGAGTTCTGATTCCGCTGCCATTTTGGCCAGGGAGGGACAAGATCTGCGCCAGGTTTCCGGTCTCCTGCGGTTGGATCTAAGGCTAACGGACCAGGATTGCCACGGCCCAGGTGAGAAAGAATAAAACGCTGATGTAGCCGTTGATGGTGAAGAATGCGGCGTTCACGCGGGAAAGGTCAGAAGGCTTCACCAGAAGGTGCTCGTAAGCCAGCAACACAGCAACTGCAACCAGACCCGCCATTGCAATCCATCCGAGTCCAGACATGCGGGCCACGATGACGAGCAGCGCCAGCATCATCACGTGAAGCGCAGCAGAGGCATAAAGGGCAACTGCAATGCCGAACCGTTTAGGTACGGAATGCAGACCTGCGGCGCGGTCGAACGCAACATCCTGACAGGCGTAAATGATATCGAACCCAGCCACCCACAGCGTGACCGCTGCACCCAGGATGATTGCGGCCCAACTTACGTCGCCGCGCAACGCAATCCAGGCCGCCACCGGCGAAAGCCCGAGGCACATTCCCAGTACGATGTGGGACAGCAGAGTGAACCGCTTCGTGTAAGAGTAGAGCAACAGAAGCGCCAGCGCCGCAGGCGAGAGCTTGAACGCGAGAGGATTCAGTTCCCATGCGGCCAGCACCAGCAGCGCCGATGACGCAACCGTAAACGCCACAGCAAAGCGAAGGGTCAGGTGCCCGGCAGGCAGAGCGCGCTTTTCAGTGCGGGGATTTCTGGCATCGAATTCGCGGTCGGCGATTCGGTTGAAAGTCATCGCGGCGCTGCGCGCGCCGACCATGGCCACCACAATCCAAAAGACCTGTCGCCACGAGGGCCACCCTTGCACGGCCAGCATCGCGCCCGTCAGCGCGAACGGCAGAGCAAACACCGAGTGCTCGACCTTGATCATCTCGAGGGTGATCAGAAGTTTCCGCCACATCTGCGCGGCAATTGTACCCTGGGATTGTCCTCCGGCCGGAAGCATTTGAGTCTGTTCGGTCATGGGCAAAATCCAATTGTAGCAAGACGCAACCGCTCAATGCAGCTACGCCGCGGCGGGGTTCCCATATCTCTGAGTCTGAAAGCAAGCAGGAGCAGTTCCGCTCGATGCCTCATCACGACTCACATCGCTGAGATTTTCTGCCGCGGAACAGGGACGCTCCCGGGAGGAAGACGATATTGGATGTATTTGCTTGGGGCGGCGCGGGCATGCAGTCGGGGCCAAAGGTCTTCCGGCTTGGAACTGAAGATCAGGTCACCTTCGGCCTGCAATCTGTACCACCCTCCCCGGCGGATTTCGTTCTGGAGCTGACCCGGGGCCCACTGCGCGCGGCCCAGGAAGAGGCGGGGCCTGAAATTCGAACTTGGGCTCTGGAACGACCTCGAGATCAGGTCGGGATCGAATGTCAGATAGACATCCCCGTACAATTTCAGGGCGTTTTCGGGGACTGATGCGGACTCGAACACGATGCTGGGAGTGTGGACATCCACAGGGCCGCCAAAAAACGCCTCATCCGTTCTCGCTTTCAGTTCCGGGCTATCAGGAAACAGCTTGCCGATGGTCATGTGCGTAGGCTTGTTGATTATCAAACCGACAATCAAAACCGTGCCGGTCGTCGGCAATATCACTACAACCGAGTGGCGGAAGAAAGGATCGTTCACCTGGTTGCGTGCTATCAAAAACTCGAGTTTATTTTTGCTTTCGTCCGCGCCGCGCGCCGTCGGCCCCAGCAAACCGCTCAGAATGCAAGCCAGCAGGAAAGCCGCCGCCCATCGGCCACATCCAGCAAGCCCTTTGAACTTCCGGCTCCCACGGCCTTCAACATTAAGAGCCTGGTCCGAATATAGGATGGTCTTGTGGACCTTCATACTTTCCGATTCCGGGCCTGAGCGGTCCGCGTTCAATAAGAATAACTGACACCATGTTATCTCAGAAACACCGCCAGCACCAGCGGCCGTGCTGTTCGACAGCGGCTAACGCAATACATCAAAAAATGTGCAGCCGAAGGGTCAGATACTTCCTGGGGTCAGTGCGGAACTCATCCATGAACTGCCGGAGCGCCTGAGAAGCCGAAAGGAGGTTGTTATACATCCGCGGGTCGGTTGAAAGTCTGCCGAGGGTCCCCTCGCCGCGATCTATACGGTTTGTAATCACATCGATGTGCCGCACCGTTTCGTCGAGATGGTTATAAAGGCTTGGGTCCTTGACGAGTTTCCCCAGCGTCCCTTTGCTGTTGTCGATATCAGCCACCAGCACATTCAGCCGCTTCGTGGTTTGGTCAAGGTTGTTGTAGATCGAGGGGTCGTTGATGAACTTGGCCGCGCTGCCGTTGCCGTGCTGGATCTGGTCCAGCACATCGTTCACCTTATCGAGCGCTGACACCGTCCGATTGTAAAACGTCTCGTCTTTCAGAAGCTTGCCCAGGCTTCCATGGCCTTCTTCGATGCTGGCCATAAGCTTCTGCGCCTGATCAGCGGTCTGGTTGAGGTTGTTGTAGAACTTCTCATCGTAAATCAACTTTCCAATCGAGCCCTGCCCGTGCTGGATCTGATTGGTGATGTTGTTCAGCGTGCTGCTGAGTACGCGCAGGTTAGAAACCACATCGTTCGCGTTTTGGACGATCTGCTTCATGTCAGCCTGTTCGTGGCTTCGGACAACGCCACCATCAGGGAGCGGCTGCGCCCCAGGCCCGCCCCGGCTGATATCGATATAGGCCTCACCCAACAACCCAACGGTGTCTATGGTCGCTACTGAGTCGGTTCGGATCTCATCCTGATATTTCTGAGAGACCTTCATGTCAATCTGGACCGCTCGGGCGGGGTCCGTAAAGGGCGAGAGCTTAATGGCGGTCACGTTCCCAACGACAATTCCTGCCAGCCTGACCTGTGCGCCATCGCGCAAGCTCTCAGCACCTGAAAAATAGGTCTTAAGCATGTAGTGGCGGGTCAAAAAGCCGCCGACTTCGCCGCTGATGAAGAAAATCCCAACGGCGAAGACGATCAGGCCGGAAATGATGAGCACTCCAACGCGAAGCTGGGCCCAGGTGACTTGTTTGCGTTGAGGCATACTCCCTCCCTTCCAGAGTCGATCCTTAAGTCCTTATTCTAGTCCAACCTGTAGCCGCGGACGGCCTCACCGTAGAAACTGTTTCAGGTATGGATCCTGGATGGAAACCACTTCGTTCAGTGTCCCGTGAAAATAAACTGTGCCATCCCGCAGTACCAGAAACCGTGTGGGGCTGCTCGCTCCTCCTGCGCCATTGCCACCGACCGGAATCAGCCCCCCTGTATCTTTGGAATACCTGAAATTCGCCAGCCAGAACGCATCCTGAAGACGGTGCGTTACTACAATGGAGCTGACTCCCTGAACGTCCCGAAGCTTAAGGATAAGCAAATTGATGGTTTGCGAGGTTACAGGATCCAAGCCGCCTGTGGGTGAGTCGTAAAGCATGATTGATGGTTCACTCACGATCGCGCGGGCAATCGAGACCCGGCGCTTCATGCCGCCTGAAAGTTCAGAGGGCATTTTGTCAATGGCCGCTTCGAGTTCGACAAAACTCAGGACCTCGCGCACCCGGCGCTCAATTTCAGCTTCGTCTTCTATGCCTTCCTCGCGCAGGCGGTATGCGACATTTTCATAGACGGAAAGCGAGTCAAACAGGGCGCCTTCCTGAAAAACAATGCCCATGCGCCGGCGGATTTCGCGCATGTCTTTTTCAGGCATAAGGGTGATATCGCGGCCCTCGACAACCACCCGGCCTTCGTCCGGTTTCAGCAATCCCAAGGCGAGCTTCAAGATCACCGATTTGCCTGAACCCGTGGGCCCAAGAAGAATCAGCGTCTCACCATGATCCAGCCGGAAGGAGACGTTGGAAAGAGCCGGCTTTTCATCAAAGTAAAGCCAGACGTTCTGAAAATCGATGGCGGCCGGGGATTTCATGCTGCACGCAAACGGACTAATACTGAACAAAACGGGCAGCCCCTGCAAAACCGTTTTCGCCGCCGGAGGCATGCTCTCCGCCGTGCGCGGCGGGCTTGCAGAAGGCTTCAAAAAAAGTGGATCGCGATCAGGAATTTCGTGACGAAAAAGTCCACCAACAGGATCAGCACCGAGGCTACCACAACGGCCTGCGTTGTTGAGCGGCCCACGCCTTCCGTACCTCCACGAGTGGTGAGTCCGAAATAACATCCTACCAGCGCTATGATCACGGCAAATAGGAATGGCTTCAGAAGGCCCTGGGTTACGTCTTCAAATGTCAGCGCCTGATATACGTAGGTCCAGTATTCAACAGAGGTGAGATGGACTGTATAAAAGCTTACAAAGTAGCCGCCCAGCATCCCGAAGAAGTCGGCGAGGATCGTGAGAATCGGCAGCGTAATAATCGCCGCAAACAGGCGGGGAGTCACCAGCTTGCGGACCGGATCCGTCCCCAGCGCCCGCATCGCGTCAACTTGCTCGCTGACAAGCATGGAGCCAAGTTCGGACGCGATTCCCGAGCTGTTCCTTCCCGTCACCATCAGCGCCGTCAGCACGGGGCCCAGTTCGCGGACGACGGAAAGCGAAACGACTTCGCCGAGCATCGTGACGCTGCCGAATGTGCTGAGTGTGCGGTAAGTCTGAAGGGCAAGAACGCCACCCGTAAAGAAACCTGTCAGCAAGACGATGGGAAGGGACCCAACACCGATCACGTCCATCTGGATCAGCGTGTCAGCAACGTAACGCGGTGAACTGAAAAGGTTCGCGATCGAATTCGCCAGCAGGAACGTAAAGTCCTGCACCGCTAGGACCTTTGCTTTAATGTACCCGTCGATGGAGATTTCAGCCATTCGCTTAAGAGATTATCATCCTAAACGAACGGAACATCTTCGGCAATCTGTTGAGGCGAATTTGGACTTGTGACAGATGGTCTCCTGCGGTGGCTGCCGGTGGCCAAGGACTCCCGGCGGCTCGAATCAGCGTGTCGGTTGTCAAGGTTTTCAAGGTGGAAGTGCTCGCTTGGCAGGTTTCTGAAGAACGGACGCTAGGCTTGTGATCAGGAGCGCGGCAAACGATCCCTGTACTTACTTTTAGGGAAATACAGCGATGCTTTGCTTCGCTCAACATACCAATGTGGCTTTTTACGGCAGCATGCGAAAAAAAAAGGGGGAAACTTTAATTTCCCCCTAAGCGTCGGGTCTTGGGTCTAATCTCCGAGCTTGCTCCTGACGTACCTCGTACGAGGCTAAACAGGGCGAGCTCTGTCTGTCATAAGGCACGGGAGTGGCCAAAGTCTGGAAATTGGATAGCTCTCAGTTGAATCGTGATAAGCGATGTATATTCATAGTCTTAAGTGATTAACTCTGCGATAATGATTTACTTTCGAGGCAACCCAAAGCGCAGCGAACTATCCCGTATTTGGTATTTTTAATTGAGAAATACAAAATTATGTATTTGACCAATTGATATGGCGACCGCCATCTCATTGTAGAGTTAACATCCTTAAGTTCAACAAGTTATGTGATCTCGTGGCAAAGAATCTCAGCTCAAGGTTCTCCTAAGGCAGGCCGGGTGCGCGATAGCGTGGCCTTCAATGATCTTAGCGTTCCTTTGCAATGGCTTTTCCTTCGGAGCCTCGCGAAGCACCTGTGCCTTCGGCAGCCTGCTTCTAAGAACCGGAATGCTGATGGCGACATGCAAACTTGACCCACGGAGAGGGTGATGGGGTAAAGTGAATCAGTCCGCAGCAGCTTTGCTCAACTGCAAGGCTGCGCGCTGCGGAACTTCTGTCGAAATGTTTGTAAGCGCTTGATTCGCTGTCCGGAAGAAAATGCATGATTGACATCCACTGCCATCCGCTGCCGGGAATTGACGACGGACCTAAATCGATGGATGTTTCCGTGGCAATGTGCCGGATGGCGGCAAAAGATGGTATCACGCACCTGGTTGCAACACCGCACAGCAATTATCGGTATTCGTTTGATGCTGAAACCAACCGGGCAAAGCTGGAAGAACTCCAAGCCGCGGTGGGCGATTCTCCGAAGCTGATGCTGGGATGCGATTTCCATATTTCATACGATAATCTGCGGAAGCTTGGCTCGAATGGGTCCGACTTCTCAATCAACAACACCCAATACCTGCTTGTGGAATTTGCCGACCACTTCGTCCCCGATCAGATGGACAGCGTTTTTTATGACATTGAAGTGGCAGGTTTTACTCCGATCATCACGCATCCTGAACGTAATCCTGTCTTTCAGCGCAGGCCGGAGTTGCTTTACCGCTGGGTCACGCGAGGGTGCCTGGCGCAGGTCACGGCGATGTCGTATCTCGGAGGGTTTGGATCAAGGGCCCAGGCGCTCTCTGAAGAGTGGCTTGAGCGGAACCTGATTCACTTCTTCGCATCAGATGCTCATGACCTTACTCATCGCCCTCCGGTTCTTTCGTCTTGCTACAAGAAACTTGCAGCAGCACGTGGAAAAGAAACGGCTGACCGCCTGCTCGAACTGAATCCTTTGGCTGTGATCAACGGCTCTCCATTACCCTCGCAACCACCGCCAGCCGGACCCAAAGAGTCGCCCAGGAAGAAGGGTTGGCTCTCGCTTTTCCGCCGGTAATCAAATGTGGGTCGGGGTTCATCTTCGCCGCGATTTCGTGCCAGAACTCTCTCGGGCTTTCCAAGTGATGACTGGGACACATGTTCACACCATGAACACGAAAGGCACGACCCGGTAAGGTCAGGATATCCAGCATGTTTGCACGAAAAATCCATGTTGAAGTCCTGGAGCCGGACGGACCGCGCGATTGCCCGATCGGCTGGCTCGATAGTTTCTGTATGAGGAACTTCACGGGCAGGAGCGCCTTCGACGACGTTCTGCCTGTTGCCAACGGACTAATCGAAGCCGGGTTCAGGGTTGATCTTCGGTTTCTTAAAACCGACCTGGAGGACTGGCTGACGAGGAAATTCGGGGGCGGCTTGCCGGTCAAGATCCACCTCGTGGAAAAGCATTCGCAGGCGGAATCCGGGAACGGGTAATATCTCTTTCGGGGAAAAGACGCGGATTACAGGGAATGGCGACAACAACTCAGCGTCTTGAGCGGTTCATGTTCGAACTTCCAGCAGCGGAAGGAGGAAGTGGTCGCGCGAACGAACCACGCGCGGGCCACTTCCCCAGGTAGTCACAGAGTTGAATTACTTTTTTGGATGAACACTCGTTTAGAATGGTTGCAACCGCGACGGAAATTTTTTTGCGCACAAAGTCTCGCGAAAGCTTTGAGGCGGGCATTAGCGCGTTTTTGAAAAACTCATTTTACGCGTCAATCGAGGGCCGATGTATTTGTTCGGCCCGCGGAAGCTGTTTTTGCTCTGGATAGATTGAAAAAAAACAGGTTCCTCATGCAGTTTTCCCGGGGCGAAATGCGCAGGTCCCTCGTTTGGCTTGGGATGGCAAGCACGGGGTTCGGAATGCCGTACTTTCATATCTGGAAATGCGGCGGGAGTTCTATTGCGTTTTCTCCGTGGCATTTATACAAAATCAGTGCGGGCTTGGTGGGAAGATTACTGCGCCGGAGCGCATTAACATCTGATCTTTTGAGAGGAGCGCCCAATGTGCGGAATCGTCGCTTACGTCGGCCATCAGCAGGCCAGTGTGGTCCTGGTGGAGGGCCTGAAAAGGCTGGAATATCGGGGATACGATTCGAGCGGGATAGCTATTCTTGGCACAAGCCCATATCTCGCCAAGGCAGTTGGCAAAGTAGAAGCGCTGGAGCACAAGGTCTGGCAGGAAAAGCCCTCGGGCGGAGTGGGGATTGCGCACACCCGCTGGGCAACACACGGTAAGCCGACCGAGGCCAACGCACACCCCCACCTGGATTGCTCGCGGCAGATCTACCTGGTTCATAACGGAATCATTGAGAACTACCTGCCCTTGAAGAAAAGGCTTGCGGCGGAAGGACACTCGTTCACTTCACAGACGGACACGGAAGTGCTTGCTCACCTGATCGAGAGCGCCTATCAGGGCGATCTGGAGGATGCGGTGCGCAAGGCCCTGCTTAGGGTTGAGGGGACGTATGGCCTTGCCGTCATCCATGTTGCACACCCAAACGAGATCATTATGGCGCGGCGCGGAAGCCCCATCGTCCTCGGTGTCGGCCATGGAGAGTCGCTGGCCGCGTCGGACACATCCGCACTCGCCCAGCACACGGACCAGGTCGTATATCTTGAAGACAATGAAGTCGCGCGCCTTGGGCCCGGCGAGTTCTCTATCAGCACGCTTCAGAACAGGCGGGTTGACCGGAGGGCAACCGTTATTGATTACGGAATCGAGGCTCTGGACCGCGGCCCATTCCCGCACTACATGCTTAAGGAGATTTCCGAGCAGCCCGAGGCCGTTGAAAATGCATTGCGCGGACGTTTGAACCACTCAGAGGGCGTGGCTAAGCTCGGCGGTCTGGAGTCCGTTCTGGACCGGTTGCAGCAGGCCCGCCATCTGATTATCGTGAGCTGCGGAACAAGCTACTACGCTGGGCTCCTGGGCCGCTACGCGTTCGAGGCCCTCACGGATCTGACGGTCGAAACCGAACTCGCCTCTGAGTTCCGTTACAGAAAATTGAACATCCGGCAGAACACCGTTGTCCTGGCCATCAGCCAGTCGGGTGAAACGGCGGACACTCTGGCCGCGCTCCGCGAGGCAAAGCGAAAGGGAGCACTGGTTCTAGGCCTGGTCAACGTTGTGGGGAGTTCTATCGCCCGTGAGACCCATGCCGGCGTCTATTGCCACGCGGGTGCGGAAGTCGGCGTCGCATCAACCAAGTCGTTCGTTTCGCAGGTCACGATCCTGATTCTGATGGCGTTGCTGATGGGCCGCAGCCGCGACCTGTCCTACGAAGAGGGTACAAGCATCATCCGGGCCCTCGAAAAGGTCCCGGAGCAGATTCGTGAGATTGTGGCGCAGTCAGACCAGATTCGCGAACTTGCCCAGAAGTATTGCCAGTCCCAACACTTTCTTTACATTGGGAGGAAGTACCAGTATCCCGTTGCGCTGGAAGGCGCGCTGAAGCTGAAGGAAATCGCCTATATTCATGCCGAGGGCTACGCGGGCGGCGAAATGAAGCACGGGCCTATCGCGCTTATTGATCCTGCGTTTCCCACCATGGCCCTGGTCCCTGAAGACAGTTCCTACGACAAGATCGTTTCCAATGTGCAGGAAATCCGCGCGCGCGAAGGACATATTATTGCGGTGACGACGGCGGGCAATAATAAGCTCGGTTCGCTGGTGGATGACGTGATTTACGTTCCACGGAGCGTTGATATTGTCACGCCGCTGCTGACAGTGATTCCACTGCAGCTTTTTGCCTATCACTGCGCCGTGCTTCGCGGGTGTGACGTGGACAAACCGCGCAACCTGGCAAAGAGCGTGACCGTGGAGTAGCCTCCGTATAGCCATCCTTTGGAACGGCACATCCGGCGATTCGCGCTGCTTTACATGCTTCTTGACGAGTGCCACTTCCAGGCACTCTGAATAATCGTGTCGAGGTCGGAATAACGCGCCCGCCATCGGAGCACTTCGAGGGCCCTCGCAGGATCGGCGATAAGGATCGCAGAATCTCCCGCGCGCCGCGGAGCATCTTTGCAGGGCACGCGGCCCCCGCAGAGCTTCGCCACGCCGGCGACGACCTCGCGGACAGAGTGGCCTTCGCCGGTCCCGAGGTTCAGCTCCGTACTTTCGCCGCCCGCCGTGAGATATTCGAGCGCTCGCACGTGCGCATCGGCCAGATCGACTACATGAATATAGTCACGGATTGCGGTCCCGTCAGGAGTCGGATAATCCGTCCCAAAGATATTCACCGGGGGCGCCTGCCCCAGCGCTGCCTTGATCACCAACGGGATCAGGTGCGTTTCCGGATCATGCTCTTCGCCGAGTTCACCCTCGAGGTCCGCACCTGCCGCATTAAAATACCGCAGCGCAACTCCGCGAATTCCATAGGCCACTCCGTACCAGTGAATCGAGCGCTCCATGGATAGTTTCGATTCGCCGTACGGGTTCACCGGGTTCTTGGGGTGGTCTTCCGGGATTGGCACTTTTTCGGGGTTGCCATAAACTGCGGCAGAGGAAGAGAAGACGATGTATTTCACGTCGCACGCCTTCATCGTGTCGAGCAGCACCAGGGTGTTTACCACATTGTTCCAGAAATACTTCTGAGGATTCGTCATTGACTCGCCCACCAGCAGGCTGGCGGCGAAATGAAGAACGGCTTCAATCTGATGGTCCTTGAAGACTCTTTCGAGAAACTCTTTGTTGCCTACGTCGCCCTGGATGAAGGGTCCCCACTTCACGGCCTTGCGATGGCCGGTGGCAAGATTGTCCAGAACGACCGGCTCATGCCCCGCGCGGGCAAGAGCTTTCGCTGTTTGGCTTCCAATGTATCCGGCACCGCCGGTAACGAGCACTCGCATGGGCCGCTGATCTCCCGATCTCTCGTGTTGAATAAGCAGTCAGCAGCGCGAGTGTCTGCATGACGAGCTTGCGCACACAGATCTGCTTTCCGCTGATTCAGATATTGTTTCGTCGCTTGAATCAGTATTTCCCCCGCGGGCCACGCGTAGGAGACATCAAGCGTTTTTTCATGCCCTTGCGGCTTTCTCGGACGCTGTGCGCTCAAGCACCTGGAGGAACTTCGCCAGATAAGCCGGATGCGCCAGCCACGTCGGCGCGGTCACAAGGTTGCCGTCCACGTGGGCTTCTGTCATTGGAAGGTCCACGTACTTGCCGCCGGCCATTGTAACTTCCGGCCCCACGCCTGGATATGTGCTGATCGACCTCCCCTTCACGACGCCCGCCGCCGTCAGCAGTTGCGTGCCGTGGCACAACGACGCCACCGGCTTGTTGGCCCTGAAGAAGTGCCTTACAATCTCGAGGACTCTTTCATCAGTCCGCAGATACTCCGGCGCCCGACCGCCGGGCAACATGAGGGCGTCATACGATTCGGCCTTCACGTCATCAAAGTTGGCGTTGAGTTGAAAATTGTGGCCCGGCTTTTCGGTGTACGTCTGGTCCCCTTCAAAGTCGTGGATTGCCGTGCGCACCATTTCACCCTTCTTCTTCCCCGGACACACGGCGTCCACCTGGTGGCCCGCCATCAGCAGGGCCTGGAACGGTACCATCGCGTCGTAATCCTCGACGTAGTCGCCTACCAGCATCAAAATTCTCTTGCCTGCCATGTCAGTCTTCCTCCCCGGCGCGGTTTATATCCCCCCACCTGCATTCACGGTCCGTCGATATAACAATTGCCCAAAATGATACAGCAAATCGAGCAAAAAGACTGCCGTGAGTTGCAATTGATCCTGCTCATGCTTTTGCAGATTTCTCCGCCGCGCCGCGCTCAAGGACTTCCAGAAACTTCGCCAGCCACGCGGGGTGCGCCGGCCATGCCGGGCCCGTCACCAGATTACCGTCCACGTGGGCCTCAGTCATCGGAAGATCAACATATTTCCCGCCGGCCGCGTTCACTTCCGGTCCAACGGCGGGATAGGCGCTGACGGACCTTCCCTTGACTACCCCCGCCGCTGCCAGCAATTGCGCGCCATGGCACAATGAAGCCACCGGCTTGTTTGTGTTGAAGAAGTGCCGGACGATTTCAAGGACCCTTTCGTTCGTCCGCAGATATTCCGGGGCGCGCCCGCCGGGGATGACCAGCGCGTCATATGAGTCAGCCTTTACATTCTCAAAGCTGGCATTCAGCTGAAAATTGTGTCCACGCTTTTCGCTGTAAGTCTGGTCGCCCTCAAAATCATGGATAGCCGTTCGTACCGTCTCGCCCTTCTTTTTCCCCGGGCAGACAGCGTCCACCTGGTGCCCTACCATCTGCAGGGCCTGAAACGGGACCATCGCTTCATAATCTTCCACGTAGTCGCCCACCAGCATAAGAATCTTTTTGCCTGCCATGCCTGTTTCCCTCCTTCCTGGTTTTTACATCGCTGCTTCACGCCGGGCGCGCAAACGTACCGGGGCTGTTGGGCGTCGCGCGCCATTCCGGCCTGCGCTCGGGGCTTGCCTGGGCCAGCGCGCGGCGCACGCCTTCAGCGTCAAAATCCGTGGTATAGACCGGTGTACCGGGCTGCTGCCTCCAGGACTCGTCCAGCCCGCCCGCATCCACGCCGTCAAATCCAAGTTCGTCCAATAGTCTGATGACGATCTCTTTCGCCCGCTTGTCATCGCCCGCGACGGGCAAAGCAATGCGCCCGGGCGCGCCTTTGGGCTTCCCTTTCTCCATCAGGTGCCGCGCGTAGATGTTGTTGAACGCCTTCACGACGGGGCGCCCCAGTTGTTTTTCGACCCATCGGCTCTCCGGCATTCCGGCTTCGATCTCGTCGATGCGGCCGTCGCGCTGCCGCGGATAGTAATTTGCCGTGTCCACCACGACCACGCTCTCGGGGACGCCGGCAAACAGGTCCTTGGGTAGATCTCGAACTTTCACCATCGGAATTGTTACAATCACCACCTCTCCGGCGCGCGCCGCTTCATGGACCGTCACCGCCTTCGCTCCCGTTTCCCGGGCGAGATCGGCCAGCGATTCCGGGCCTCTTGAATTGGCGACTGATACTTCATGTCCAAGCTGCGTCAGCCGCCGCGTGAGGGTGCCGCCGATTTGACCTGCGCCAATGATGCCGATTTTCATCATCGCCCTCCTTTTACGCGGTTATTATAATGAGTCCCGCAATTTCAAAGTTACCACCTTCCGGCAAGCATTTGAACCGTTTGGCAAACGCCGCGCATCATAATCTTTTTGGAGGTCAGCAATCATGGAAAAACGGAAGCTCGGAAACTCTGGAATCGAAGTTGCGCCACTCGCTCTGGGCGGGAATGTTTTTGGCTGGACTGTCGATGAGGCCACAGGTTTCAAGCTGCTCGATGCCTTTGTGGACGCCGGCTTCAACCTGATCGACACTGCGGACGTCTATCCCAAGTGGGCTCCCGGCTGCCAGGGCGGCGAATCAGAAGAACTGATCGGCAAGTGGCTCGAGCGGCGCGGCAGGCGTGACGACGTTGTCATTGCGACGAAAGTCGGATGGGAATTTTCACCTGATCGCAAAGGCCTGTCGAAGAAATACATTCTGCGCTCAGCGGAAGGCTCGCTGCGCCGCCTGCGCACTGACTACATCGATCTGTATCAGTCGCACAAGGACGATCCAGAAACGCCGATTGAAGAGACGCTGGAGGCCTATGACCAGCTGATTCGCGAGGGCAAGGTCCGTGCCATCGGTGCTTCCAACTACAGTGCAGAGCGGCTGCGCCAGGCGCTCGAAGCGAGCGAGAAGAACGGCCTTCCACGCTACGAATCGCTCCAGCCCGAATACAGTCTGGCGGAACGTGCGGGCTTTGAAAATGGACTTGAACAGTTGTGCCGCGAGAAAAATCTCGGCGTGATAACTTACTTCTCACTTGCGAGCGGCTTCCTCACCGGCAAGTATCGCTCGGAAGGCGATCTTGAAAAATCCGCGCGCGGACAGATGGTTAAGAAATACATGAATGAACGCGGCAAACGCATCCTGGCTGCGCTCGATGAAGTGGCCCGCGACCTGAATGCAACGCCGGCGCAAGTCGCCATCGCCTGGTTGATAGCCCGGCCCATTGTGACTGCTCCCATCGCCAGTGCTCGAACGATGGAGCAGTTGGACGACCTGATCGAAGCTACGAAGCTCAAGCTGGACAACTCCGCAATCGACAAGCTCAACAAGGCCAGCGACTACACTGGAAGCGCCCAGGCGTAATCTGGCCCGGTAGGTTGTTGAAAACTGTTGCGGATTGCACGCGGCTTTCGCACGGCCGGAAATCCCGCTCGGTCGTAGAAACCTGTGGACCTGGCCTTCAGCGATCAGCTATCAGCAAGCTGCTTTCCGGCTTCTTCCTCCGGTTCACTGCTTACCGGTTTCCGCCTTTCGCTCGGAGTGCCCAAGGTCCTTCCAGGGCGCAATGCGATCTCGCACAAGCTGTTTCAATTCGGTGATGTCTGGAAAGCGGCCCTGCTCGGCCCGCGACCAGACCGTCTCATCAGCCACCCGCACCTCGAACACGCCGCCCGTGCTTGGAATCAGCGCCAACTCGCCAATTTCGTCCTGAAACGTGGTCAGCAACTCCTGCGCCATCCACGCTGCGCGCAGCAGCCAACGGCATTGGGTGCAGTACTTGATCTCGATCCGCGGGCTCCTCACCATGGTAGTGGAATATAATCCGCGTCGTGAAGAATGGCAAACACAAACTGGTCAGAAGGAAAAAGATAACCTGCGCCCCGGCTTCCTGGGTGTTGCCGGAATCGAGCGAAACAGCTGCACTGTGCCTTACGTGTGATATTCTGCGCTTTCGCAGGATTTGCGAATAAACAAATCATCCCAATGTGTTCATATAACGGGGGAATGAAATGAATAGGACCCTTGGTCAATTACTTGCAGTTCTTCTGCTGGCTGTCACGGCCGCCATGACTGCGCGCGCCGAATGGCACAGCATCGGCAGGGTAACAAGCTCGCAAGTTGAAAACAACGAAATCACCTTCCACACTGAACACGCCGTGATTCGAGTGACGGTGCTGGCGCCGGAGATCGTCCGGGTGCGCATGGCGCAGGGGTCAGGCTTCGGCCCGGACTATTCCTGGGCAGTCATAAAAAAACAGTGGCCGGCTGTTCATGTGGAGTTCAGCCGCGGCTCGAATATGGAAATCATCCGCACGGGGAAGATCGAGATTCATGCCCAACTCTCGCCGTTCCGCCTTGCTTTCTACGACGCGAGCGGTCGGCTGGTCTCGAAAGACTCCGACGATCTCGGCATGGAGTGGGATGGCAGTGAGGTCCGCTGCTGGAAGTCGATGCCTGCGGACGAGCATTATTTCGGCCTGGGAGAAAATGCCGGTCCGCTCGATAAGCGTGGGCAGACCGCCGTGATGTGGAATACGGATGCTTACGGCTGGGGAGCGACCACGACTCCCCTCTATCAGACCGTGCCGTTTTTCATCGGCCTGCGCGAGGGCCGCGCTTACGGCATCTTTTTTGACAATACCTACCGATCGTCTTTCGACATGGGAGTACAGCTTCGCAACGAATATTCTTTTGGCGCGGAAGGCGGCGAACTGAATTATTACTTCTTCTACGGCCCAAGCCCGAAAACGGTTATTGAAGAGTATACGGAACTGGTGGGCCGCACACCGCTGCCGCCTCTGTGGGCGATCGGCTATCACCAGTCGCGTTACAGCTACTACCCTGAGAAGACGGTCCGGTTTATTGCCGACAGTTTTCGCCAGTTTCATATTCCCTGTGACGTCATTTTCCTCGATATCGATTACATGGACGGATACCGCGTCTTCACGTGGAACAAGGAAAGATTTCCCAACCCCGCCGGGATGATTTCGGACCTGCGCAAGCAAGGTTTCCGCATCGTAGTGATTCTCGACCCGGGCGTTAAGGTTGATCCGGATTACTGGGTTTATAAGGAAGGCGTGGCCGGCAACGATTTCGTCCGCATGCCGGACGGCAAGTTTTTCGTCGGCAAAGTGTGGCCCGGCGACAGTGTTTTTCCGGACTTCACTTCTCCCAGGGTGCGCGACTGGTGGGGCTCGCTTTACAAGGGGCTTGTGCAGGACGGCGTGGCGGGCTTCTGGAATGATATGAATGAGCCGTCGGTGTTTGAAGTTCCCACAAAAACCATGCCGCTCGATGCCGTGTTTTACGATCACGGACTGCACAGTCCGCAGGCGAAGGTTCACAACGTTTATGGCATGCAAATGTCGCGCGCCACCGAAGAAGGCGTGCTCAAGCTGCGGCCCGATCGCCGTCCTTTTGTGCTGACGCGCGACACTTATGCGGGCGGCCAGCGATATGCCGCGGTATGGACGGGTGACAATTCCGCAACGTGGGAGCACCTGCGCATCAGTGTTCGCGAGCTGATGACAATGGGCCTTTCCGGCCTGACGTTCGCCGGCGCAGACATCGGCGGTTTTGCAGGAAGTCCCAGTCCGGAGCTTTATACGCGCTGGCTTGAAGCCGGGATTTTTTACCCCTATTGCCGCACCCACACCAGCAAGGGCACCGCAAATCAGGAACCGTGGTCGTACGGCAATCGGATGACCGACATCAACCGAAAATCCATCGACCTGCGCTACAGGCTGCTTCCCTACATTTACAACGCCTTCTACGAAGCTTCGAAAACAGGTCTGCCGGTGATGCGGGCGTTGCTGCTTGACTACCCGGACGACCCGAGAGCTATCGAGCAGGAAGGAGAGTTCCTCTTTGGGGATGATTTGCTCGTTGCCCCGGTGATGGAACAATACCACATCAGGCAGCAGGTGTATCTGCCGAAGGGTGAATGGTTCGACTTCTGGAAAGGCCGCGTTTATGCGGGGCCGGCGGAGATCACGGTGAAGGCGCCGATTGATCGGATCCCCATCTTCGCCCGCGGCGGCGCCATCATTCCCATGCGCCAGCTTGTGCAATACACCGGCGAAGCGCCCATCAATCCCCTGACGTTCGAAGTTTTTCCTGAGGGGCGTTCGTCGCAGGAATATTACGAAGATGACGGCAGCACTTTTGCCTACCGCAAAGGGGATTATCTGCTTGAACAGGTCGCCGAAGACGATCAGCCGCGCGAACTCGTCCTTTCGGTTTCATCGCGGCGCGGCTCGTACAGCCCGCCGGCGCGCTCGATGCAGTTCGAAGTGCGCAATCAGAGAAACCGCCCGCAAAGCGTAGAGTTGGACGGGAGCGCCCTCGCTGAAGTGCCTTCAAAGGCTGCCCTGAAGGACTCCCCAGGCGCGTGGTGGTATGACGCAGAACATAACTCTCTCTGGATCAAATTTCCGGACGAAGGCAAGGCCCGCACTGTCCGAATCGAAAAGCTGGTTCCTTCTACTTTGAGCAGCAACCATTGATCATGAGGGACCTCCTTTTTTCTCCCTACGGGCTGACGGCAATGGACCTGCGCAAAGCCCCCGGCGTGACGGCTTCGGAACCGGCACACAGCGCCGATGCCGGGCCGACGGGAGTCCATACGGCACCTGAACCTCAACCAGATGCCAAACCCACCCCTCTCCTGTGGCTGACGGTGCTCAGCCTGGACGCCCCGGCCGTGGCGGTGCTTTGGCAACTGCTTTTCGCCCGCACATTCCATGTGCAGATTGCCGCCGGCGTCACAGTTCTTCTGGCGCTTGTCGTTTGGCTCATCTACGTGGCGGACCGGGCGCTTGATACGTTGAAGGCTCCAGCCGGGGACGCCGAGGCCGCCCGCCATATCTTTTACCGGCGCCACCTCTGGGCTTTTGCGGCCCCCTTTTGTGCCGGGCTTGCGCTTGCAGCGTGGATGGCATTAACGCAACTGGACGCATGGACATTTCGCTACGGACTCATTCTGTTGCTTGCCGTCGGAGTGTACTTCTTCGCAGTCCACAGGCTTTTGCGCGGGCAAAATTGGCTGCCGAAGGAGATGATGGTGGGCGTGCTGTTTGCGCTCGGCACCTGCTTCCCGGTGTGGCAGCGCATGCCGCAGCGTCTTCCATTGCTTGCCCCGTACCTGATCTTTACCGGCCTGTGTTGGATGAACTGTGCCGCAATCGAATTCGAAGAGTGGAAGCGGCTGCGCCATCGCAAATCTGGAGCGCCTCATCCGTGGACCGTCTGGATGGGGCGGCGTTTTAGCCTGCTTTGCTTCATCATCGGCGTATCGGCACTCGGCTCGCTAGTTTTCGCCGCGGCGCATTCAGCCTGGCAACTGCCTGCTTCTGAACTGCTAAGCGCGTTCGCATTCGCTTTGATTTGGCGTCAGGGCGAGTCTCTTTCCATTGACCGTTTCCGAGTCCTGATGGACGTGGCACTGTTCACTCCGGTCCTGTTCATCTTTCTCTGACGACGCGGAATGATGCAGAGGCCCGCTGGAAATCGACATGTCAGACCTGATTCGACCACAGCAAACGATGTCTCATGAATCCAGCAAAACTCCGAGATTTCTGCCGTCTGGTGTGCTCGTGATGGATGTCACAGCGCCGGAAGCCGCTATTTGTGATATGATTCACCGTGATGCGCAAAGCTAAGCCCATCGTGTTGCTGTTCGCTCTCCTCTTTGCGACGTTGGGAGGCTGCCTTGGTCCGCTGATGGCGCGGCAGTCGATGTCCTGCTGCTCATCGATGCCGTGCAGCCCCGCATCCCGCTCGATGAGTTGCTGCTCCGTCAACCTTCCCGGCGCTGCAAGCTATATTCAACAGTCGGAAAAAGTCACAGCACCGACTTTTGCATATGCCGTGCATGCCGTGCTCCCTCGTATCAGTTCCCCTTCGTCGGAGCTTTCTGCAACGATTCGTGACGTGGGCTTTGATTACTATTCGCCTCCCGGCGGTCTTTACACAATCCATCATTCCTTCCTGATCTAGCCCCTTTCGAAGAAGCCTGAGCTTCCACGCGCAACCGGAGTCCTGTCTTTATCGCGTTTGATTTGCAAAGGAGGTCCGCAGATGCGGAGATTCATTCGTATTGCATTTGCAGTTTTTCTGTTATGGGGAATTCCAGGAATAGTCTGGGCTGGGCAGACACAGGCTGCACAGAATTCAAGCGTGACCGTGCAATGGCAATCCCCGGCACGTCTGCACAGACTGTTGGGAGGCACACGCGGCGTTCTCATCATCGACGACCGCGGAGTTGACTTCCGGCCGTACAAGGGCGCGCCGATACGCTGGTCTTATGAGAATATCCACAGTTTCCATCTGACTGCACGCCGGCTGGATCTTAAATCCTACCAGAACCGAAGCTGGCATTTTCCCGGTGACCGCACATTCCATTTCGGCTTGCGGAATACCGTTCCGCCTGAGGTGGCCGCGGAATTCGCCCGCCGCGTTGGGAAGCCGGCGAAGAACGCTTTACCGGAACCGCAGGCTTCCGCGTTCGCTACTCTGCCCGCACGCCGCCGCACCTTCGGCGGTGGAACGAACGGCGTGCTGCGTTTCCGCGATACCGGGATCGATTACATGACAACCAGCGGGCGCGGCAGCCGAAGCTGGCGGTGGTCTGACATCCAGACGATTGCCAATCCTGATCCGTATCACTTCCGCGTGCAGGGTTACCGCGAGACTTTCGAGTTCGAACTCAAGCAGCCCATGTCCCGCGAACTGTTCGACCGGCTTTGGGACGCTGTGTACGCCCGCGGGTTGAAGGGCCTTGCGTATTCAGAAGGGAGACGACAGTGAAAAGACTTTCCCGACGCGAATCACCACAAAGGCATTCGTGGCGCTTGCAACAACTTTGGACCTCGCCGCGCGCCTGGAGCGTTCTCTTCGCCGCCGTATTAACCGTTGTGCTTCCAGTTGGAACGTCGGCCGCTGCTGAACCCCTCGAGTCCAGCGGACCTGCGGCGCAAAGCCGTCCTGCCCAAGCTGCCACGCCTTTGTCGCAGCTTGTTAAGGAAGCTGAGCAGAACAATCCTCAAATCCTTGCCGCAAGGCGCCAATGGCAGGCGGCCACGCAAGTCCCTTCGCAGGTAGCGACGCTGCCGGACCCGGAGGTCACGGTCCAGCAGATGTCTGCCGGAACTCCTCTTCCGTTCGATGGCTTCCAGTCGGTCGAGATGGCGTACCTCGGATTCGGCGTTTCGCAGAGCATCCCTTACCCGGGCAAGCTTCGCCTGCGCGGGGAGATCGCCCGCCGCAAGGCTGACACACTTCGCCAGCAGACCGAAGCCGTTCGGCGCGACATTATCCAGCGGCTGAAGTCTGCCTATTTCCGCCTCGGATACATTCAGGAAACGCTTGCCATTCTCGACAAGGACTCCGCGATGCTGGACCAGATCGAAAAGATCGCTGAGGCCCGTTATCGCGTAGGTCAGGGAAATCAGCAGGACGTACTGAAGGCTCAACTGGAAAAGACCAGGCTGTTGACGGATGCCACCCAGTACCGGCAGCAGCGGGACAGTGTTGAGGCGCAACTGAAGCAGCTTCTCAACCGACCGCAGGATTCGGCGGACATCACCGCCGAAAGGCTTACGGAAACTCCTTTGCCCTTCAGTTCTGACGATCTGCTTTCCGCCGTGCGCACCGGCAATCCAGAGGTCGGCGCGCAGCAGGAGATGGTGCAGGACCGCAGCCTTCAGGTAGAGCTGGCGCGCAAGGATTTTTATCCCGATTTCAACGTCCAGTACATGTACGAGCACACCGGCCCGCGTTTCCCGGAACGTTATTCGCTCAGCGTCGGCGTGCGCCTTCCAATTTACCGCAGCAGGCGCCAGCGCCCGGAAGTGGCGGAGGCGGCTGAAGAATTGAACGGCGCGCGGCGCGCTTATGAGGCGCAGGTGCAGCAGACGTATTTCGAAGTCAGGGACCAGTACCTTGTGGCTGATTCTGATTCCAAAGTTCTCAAGATTTACCGCGAGGGCCTGATCCCGCAGGCCTCTGCCACGTTTCGCGCGGGACTCGCAGCTTACCAGTCAGCCCAGGAGGATTTTCAAACTCTGCTGGATTCGTTTCTGGATGTGCTGAATCTCGATGTCGAGTACTGGCGTACTCTGGCAGAGCACGAAACTGCGCTGGCGCGGCTTGAACAACTGACCGGGGTCCAGATCCCGTGACAAAGGCAATCGAGAAGAGAGGAAATTGCCATGAAGGACTATCGCAAAGCATTTCAGATCACACTCGCGCTGTGCATTGTGCTCGCGTCAGCGGCGGTTTTCTTCGGGTGGCGCTACCTTGCACAGCAGCGGAATGGGGCGGCTTCAGGCGCGATCGTTTCAGTCGCCGCTTCTGCGAACGAAAGTTCCACGCCTGAAAGTACGCCGGCCCGCACTCCGCTTGCACCGCTGCAACTTTCGCCTCAGCGTCTGCAGAGCATCGGGGTCACAAGCGGCATGGTGGAAGTCAGGGAACTCACGAATGAAATCCGAGCGGCAGGAAACGTGGCGGTGGACGAGCGCCGGCAGGCCTACGTCCAGACGCGGTTTTCCGGCTGGATCACCAAGGTCTATGCTGACGCCACATATCAATTCGTCCGCAAAGGGCAGCCACTGTTCTCGATTTACAGCCCGCAACTCGTGACGACGGAGCAGGAATATCTGCTCGCTAAACAGAACAGCGCGCTGCTTGCGCAAAGCACAGTTCCGGGTGTGGCCTCGGGTGCCGATTCTCTGCTCTCGGCGGCCCGCGATCGCCTGCAGCAATGGGAGATCCCGGCGCGCGAAATCCAGCACCTGGAGTCGACTGGTCAGGTCCGTCACGACCTCGAAATCGACTCTCCCGTTTCCGGATATATCACGGAGCGCAACGCGCTCCCAAACCTTTACGTCCAGCCGGACACCAGACTTTACACCATTGCCGATCTTTCAACGGTCTGGGTTTATGCGGAAGTTTTCCAGAGCGACATCAGCCAGATCCGCCGCGGCGATCCCGCCACGGTCACGACGGATGCGTACCCCGGCCGCACTTTCTACGGCCGCGTAGATTTCATCTATCCGGAAGTCAACATGGACACGCGCACCACCAGGGTCCGGCTGGTGTTTCGCAATCCGGACCTGAAGCTCACACCGGGCATGTTTGTGAATGTCAGCCTGAAGATTCCGCTGGGTCGTCAGGTCGCAATTCCGGCCACCGGAGTCTTCCACACGGGCACGCGCGACATCGTTTTTATTGATCACGGCGGCGGTTATCTCGAGCCGCGCGATGTAACCCTTGGCCCGCGCGCCGGTGATTACTACAGCGTGCTGAAAGGGCTGAAGGCCGGCGAGCGGGTTGTGACGTCAGCAAACTTCCTGATCGATTCTGAGAGTCAGCTTCAGGCGGCGCTTGGGTCTTTCATGCCGCCTCCGCCGGGCGCAGGCATTGCTGCTGCAATGAACGCAGGCGGCGCACAGGCAAGCGTGGAGTTCACAACCTCCCCGTCGCCGCCGAGGAAGGGGCCGGTTACCGTTCGCGTCAGACTCACGGGCGCGGACGGCAAGCCCATCGAAGGCGCCGAAGTGAAAGTCCGCTTCTTTATGCCGGCCATGCCGGCCATGGGGATGTCCGCCATGCAGAGCGTATTGACGCTTGCCGATCGCGGAGGCGGCTTCTATGAGGGCAGCGGCCAACTCCAAAGCGGCGGTACATGGCAGGTGACGATATCCGCTGAAAAGAACGGGCAGACCATCGTGACCAAACAATTGAGCGTGACCGCGGAAGGGGGGATGTGACGTGATAAGCCGCCTGATTGACTGGTGCGCGTGCAACCGCTTCCTGGTATTCACCGGAGTTTTCTTGCTGGTCCTCGCTGGAATCTGGTCAATGAAGAACATTTCGCTGGATGCCCTGCCTGATATTTCCGATGTTCAGGTGATCATCCACACTCGTTGGGCAGGGGCGCCGCCCGACGTGATCGAAGACCAGGTGACCTATCCGATCGTCACCACCATGCTCGCGGCCCCGCGGGTGAAGAACGTCCGTGCGGAAACGATGTTCGGGGACTCCTACGTGTACGTCATTTTTCAGGACGGCACCGACCTTTACTGGGCGCGATCGCGCGTGCTTGAGTATCTCCAGCAACTGCAAGGCCAACTTCCGCCGGGCGTCAATCCCGTGCTTGGGCCTGATGCCACGGGCGCGGGCTGGGTTTTCCAATACGTCCTGGTTGATCACAGCCACAAGCTCAGCCTCGCGGACCTGCGCAGCCTTCAGGACTGGTACATCCGCTATCAGTTGGAAACGGTTCCCGGCGTGGCGGAGGTTGCGACGATCGGCGGATTTGTGCGGCAATACCAGGTGCAGCTTGATCCGAACAAGCTCCAGGCTTTTAACATCCCGCTCTCCACAGTGATCCAGCGCGTTCGCGAAAGCACCAACGAAGTCGGCGGACGCCTGCTCGAACTGGGCGGAGCGGAATACATGGTCCGCGGCCTGGGTTATTTCAAATCTCTGAAGGACCTCGCGAACGTCCCTGTGGGGACTCATAACGGCGTGCCGGTGCTGGTCAGCGATCTCGGGTCTGTTTCGTTCGGCCCGGACATCCGGCGTGGGGCCGTTGACTGGAACGGAGAAGGCGAGACTGTCGGCGGCATCATCGTGATGCGCTTTGGGCAGAATGCGCTGAACGTCATCAACGGCGTGAAGCAGAAGATCGCGGAGATCAAATCCTCACTGCCGCCGGGCGTGGAAATTGTCCCCTCCTACGACCGCGAGGAACTGATCCACAAGTCCATCGATACCCTGCGGCACGACCTCCTGGAAGAAGCCATCATCGTCAGCCTTGTGATCATCATCTTTCTTTTCCATTTTCGTTCAGCGCTCATTCCGATTCTGACGTTGCCTATCGCCGTCATCGCATCCTTTATCCCGATGTACTACTTCCATATCAGCGCGAACATCATGTCGCTTGGCGGCTTGGCGCTGGCCATCGGTGTTCTTGTGGACGCAGCCATCGTCATGGTGGAGAACGGATATCGTGTCCTCTCTGAACGGCAGAAAATGCTGACGGACCTGGCGTCGCAGGATCCTTCGGGGGGGGATACCAGCGATGGGGGAGGTTCCCGGACCAAGGCACGATTTTCGCCGGTCATCAGTCGCCAGGAGCGCCGCAAGCTTCTGATGGGAGCCGCCAGGCAGGTCGGCCCACCCATCTTCTTTTCTCTCATCATCATCGTTGTTTCATTCCTTCCGGTATTTCTGCTGGAGGCGCAGGAAGGCAGAATGTTCCGGCCTCTTGCCTGGACCAAAACCGTGGCGATGGGATTTTCATCGGTTCTCGCAATCACTCTTGTGCCGGTGCTGATGCTGATTTTCATCCGCGGCAGGCTGAAGCCGGAATCAGCGAACCCAATCTCGCGGTTTACGCAGGCCATTTATCTACCCATCCTTCGATGGTGTCTGCGGCACCGCGTCATCACACTGGTCGCAAACCTTCTCTTCTTCGCGCTGACCGTCCCGCTGGCGTTCCGCATCGGCAGTCAGTTTATGCCGCCTTTCTACGAAGGCGATGCGCTGTATATGCCAACCGCCTACCCGGGACTTTCCATCACGCAAGCATCCACCCTGATGCAGGAACAGGACCGCATCATCAAGTCGTTCCCGGAAGTTGTAAGCGTCATGGGAGCCGTGGGCCGCTCTGACAGCGCAACGGATAACGCCCCTCTCTCCATGTTCGACACCACGATCACCTTGAAGCCCAGGACGGAATGGCCCAGGGGCATGACTTATTCCAAGCTGATTCAGGAAATGGACCAGAAGCTGCAATTTCCGGGTCTCACTAACACCTGGACCATGCCGATTCAGAACCGGCTGGACATGGAACTGACCGGCATTAAGACGCCCGTGGGATTGAAAGTCCAGGGCCCGTCTGTACAGGATATCCAGCGTGTGGGTGAACAGATTGAGAATCTCCTCTCAGGGCTTGAGGGTGTGCGCTCTGTCTTTGCGGAGCGTGTTGCGCAGGGGTTTTATGTCAACATCCAGGCCAATCGCGGAGAAGCCGCCCGGTATGGCCTGACTGTGGGCGACGTGCAGCGCGCGGTGACGTCCGGAATTGGCGGAGAAAACATCGCGGTTAATATTGAAGGGCGCGAGCGGTTTCCGGTGAACGTCCGGTACAACCGCGACTTCCGCGACAATCTGGACGCGCTCGGTCGCGTGCTGCTCGCGACGCCCACCGGCGCACAGGTTCCCATCAATGAGGTTGCAACCATCTCCTATTCTCACGGCCCGGCGATGATCCGAGACGAGGACGCGCAATTGACCGGCTACGTCTTTGTGGACTTGAGCACCAGCAATTACGGCGGATTCGTAAAAAGCGCCGATGCCGTGCTGCATCAGAAATTACGCCCTTCTCCAGGCACTTCCTATCACTGGTCCGGCGAATACGAGTTTGAAGCTCGCGCAAAGAAGAGGCTTGAATTGATCCTGCCACTCGTATTCTTCGTTATATTCCTGCTGCTCTACATGGTTTTCCGCTCAGCCGCGGAAGCCTTCGTGTTGATCCTCCCCACGTTCTACGCCTTGACGGGCGGCCTGATTCTGCAATGGCTGCTCGGCTACGAATTCAGCGTGGCGGTCTGGGTGGGCTACATTGCGCTGTTTGGCATAGCCATCGAGACCGGAGTGGTGATGGTCGTCTATCTGCATGAGGCCCTCGACAAACGCCTCACGTCCGGAGCACCGGTCGCACATGACGACATCGAAGCCGCAACGATAGAAGGCGCCGTCATGCGGCTCCGCCCAAAGCTCATGACCGTCAGCGTCGTGCTGGCGAGCTTGATACCGATCCTGTGGGAAACAGGGGTCGGCTCCGATGTTATGAAGCCCATAGCAGCGCCTATCGTCGGCGGCATGGTGACATCGACGATTCACGTTCTGATTCTCGTGCCCGTCTTCTTCGCTTTGATGAAGGAACGCGCCCTTCGTCGCGGAACACTGCACGCGTCACAGAATCGTGATGAAAAGACTGACTGAAAAGAGTGTGCCTTACGTGCGATGCCGGCATCCTCAGCACTTTGCGGTAGCAGAATTTTGTCTCCCGCTCTTTATTCAGTAGCAAAGTCCCGAGTGGTAAAATAGAAGCCAACGAAAGGGGATGTGGTGCGGGGGAAGCGGCTCTCAATGATCATCCTGCTTGTCGCCGTTGCCATCGGCGTGGGATTCCTGGTTCACCGTCTGGAATCTTCAAAACAGCCGGCCGATTGCCAGATCTGCGGCCGCCTGATATCCAAACAGACGGAATTCCGAATCGAAACGGCGCACAGCACCATTTACGCCTGCTGCCCCCGATGCGCGATGCACCACATCATCAACCACCCGGGAGAGGCCCGTGCTGAGTGGGCCACGGATTTCAATAGCGGAAAACTGATCCTTGCCAGGTCCGCCTATTACGACGAGGGTGGCGACGTACAGTACTGCACCCGCCATGACCCGGCCCTGGAGCGCGCGCCTGACCAGGGAGTCAAGATGCGCGTTTATGATCGCTGTCTGCCGGTGCTGGTGGCCTTCGCGAGCAAGGACGAAGCCGAAGCCTATCGCCAGCAGCACGGCGGCCGCGTCGTCACCTTCGAGCAGGCGCTTGAAGACACTCGAATCCCCTGAGTGGGCCATGTAGCCTCCGCGAAAAAGCCGCTCGGATCGCCATAGGGCCAGGTGAATTGTCTCCCGCCACCACGCAGCACGATCGTCCGCAACCGTGTGCTATGATTTCCGGTCTGGTGTCCGCGCGCAGTGCAATCTCTTTCCCCAGAGGCCCGTATGGCGAGAATCCAATCGATTGAGGCACGCACGATTTCAATTCCTCTTCCTGCGGTGACGGCATTTGCCACCCGCAAAGTCGCGGCCCGCCATTTCACCCTCGTGCGCCTGCGCACTGACGATGGAGTCGAAGGCATCGGCTTCTGCTATGTCGGCAGCGCCGCCGGCAAAATCGCCACGCTCGCTGTGCGAGAACTCCTGGCGCCTGTGCTGATCGGGCAGGACCCCTACCAAGTCGAGCGGCTCTGGGAATCGATGTATCAGGAATCGCTGCTGCACGGCCGCTCCGGTTCTGTAATGCGGGCGATCAGTGCGCTCGACATTGCTCTATGGGACCGCAACGCGCGCGCCGCCGGGCTTCCGCTCTATCGATTTCTCGGATGCGCCCGCACGGAGAAAGTGCCGGCCTACGCGAGCGGCGGTTATTATCTGGAAGGCAAAACGCCCGCCATGCTCGCCGATGAAATGCGCGGTTACGTCGAGGCCGGTTATCGCGCGGTGAAAATGAAAGTGGGACGGCTTGATCCCGCGCAGGAGGAAGAGAGAATCGACGCCGTGCGCAACGCCATCGGCCCGGACGTTCTGCTGATGCTCGACGCCAATAACGCCTGGCGCGATCTCCCCACTGCGCTCGAATACATGCGCTGCTACGAGCCGTACGAGCCCTACTGGATCGAGGAGCCGTTCAGCCCCGATGATATTGACAATCACGCGCGCCTCGCGCAGCGCACCACGGTCACCATCGCCACGGGGGAGATTGAAGCGGGCCGCTGGCGATTCAAGGAACTGCTGGAGAAAGAAGCGGCTGCGATCCTCCAGACCGACGCGGCGGTCTGCGGCGGAATTACGGAGTTCCGGCGCATCGCCCAGACGGCCGCAAGTTACGGCGTTACGCTTTGCCCCCACTGGTGGCACGATCTCCACGCACACCTCGTGGCCGCCACGCCGAACGCATCCTACGTGGAATTCTTTCCTGATGACCGAGTCTTCAATTTCCGCCGCATCATCGATCGTCAGTTGGAATTTCGCGACGGCGGCCTCGTTCTCCCCACCACTCCCGGCCTCGGCTTCAACTTTGTCGAAGCAGAAGTCAGCCGCTATGCGTTGGACGAGTGGGGCCAATGAATTCTGACGCGAACAGTGCCGCTCATCAGAGCGGTTATGATGCCTACGTCCTGGTCTGGGGTGTGCAGCGATGTTCAAGTCATGTCTATCGTGCTGAAGCCAAGGAACGACTTCATCCGCTGTTCTGGAAGCACCGGCTCGAGGTGAACCCACCCTGTTTGGCTCTGTGGATGAGACGAAGGGAGAATTGTCAAAAGCAGCCTTTGACCCGATTCACAGCCGCTACCTGAATTCGAGGTGGACGCAGCAAACTTACTACCGGTTCAATTTGCAGGCTGTCCGCACTCTCGCTAACTCAAGGCCTGCGAATAACATGCCGAAAGTGCTTGAGCCACAGGGCAAAAGCCCGGTCCGCAGTCATAGAACTAAAGTTACATTGTCAGCCTGATGACCTCAGGATACGATGAAATGTCATTCTTACAGACGCGCGCCCGAGGAGGGGGGCGACTGAGATGACGTTGTTTTTCGAGTTTCTGGCGTTGCTCAGCATCATGTGTTTTCTGCTGTATTTTCGTATGGTCAGCAGGAGACTGCCGAAGCGGAAGAAGCAATTGCACCCTGTCGCCGTTTTCCGCCCCACTGCCCGGCGCTCGATGACGCGCTCAGAGTGGAAAAGAGGCCAATATTGATTCGCAAGTCCAGACGGGTTGGAAAATCCGAGTCCTGTTGGGGAGAACAGGGCGCGGCTTTTAAACAGAGAAGCGCGGCTGATTTCCAGCATCGGCCCTGAATTTAATCCCGAGGGTGGGTGTTATGGCGGACAACTCGACACAACGGAAAGTTCTGGCCATTGGCGACGAAGCGGCCATCAAGAACCTTCTGACGCTGGTGAAAAAACTCGACAGCAAGCGGATCGTGGCCGGAAACTGGGGAGTTGATTTATCGACAATCAGCCGCAAGGCATTCGAATCCGCAATTCTGGACATGAGGTGTTCGAACCGGCGCCCAGCCGCAAGGGGCTATGGCTTTGGCGAGTTGTGGCCGAGCATGGTGGGAAAGGTCCTGGTGATCAACCTGGAAGTTAACGACCGCAAAACCATGGAAATGGTCGAACGGTTTATCTTTCACAGGCACTCACTCGGCGGCCTCTGGTTCGAACTTACGAGCTTTTTACGAACTCTCATCGGCCGCTCACCCTGGCCCAATCAGATCTGATTCGAAGTGCAACCCACCATAGCCCTGGTTTTCACACAGGCCCTTCAAGCCGGCAAGGGCCGGGGGTGAGCCATGGCGTCACGTGTGCCATGAATTCTGACGGACTGCGTTAGCTGAGGAACAGGCTGTACGTGAGCACGGCGAGAACGATGGTGGTAAAGAGGGTGTACTTCCAGTTTTTGAGGACTGCGAGGAAATACACGACGGATGCGGCCACGCGAACAAAGGGCGTCAGCATCAGGGTGATGATGCCGAGATTGACCAGCAGGCGCGGCTGGACGGCACCATCGACGGCCAGGCGGAGCTCGTTAGCCACAAACTCAAACAGGTTCATGCCGGTGATGCGGTAATCGAGTTCCAGCCGCCCCTTGCGAAGCCAGGTCCAGAAAAGCCCGGCTGCTATAAGCACCAGACTGAGCAGAACCCCAATCTGGAGGATGTACCCGATCAGGGTGTCCATTTTTTCCTGGCGCGCCTCTTCGGGCGTGGGAACCGTGTCGGCAAAGGCTTTGTGTGGATCCATTACGCGCCTCTTATCCCCCGGATGATCATTTCAACGGCCAGCACCAGCAGAACAATCAGAAAGAAGCGGCGGACGGCCAGGTTTGTCAGCCGAACCAGCAGCCGCGTCCCGATAAACGCACCAAGCACCACGCCGAGAATCACCGGCGCGGCCAGCCCCGGATTGATCATGCCGGCGACAAGGTAAACGCTGGTGCCTGCAAGCGCCGTCACGCCGATGATCAGGTTGCTGGTGGTGGTGGAAACTTTGGGCGGCAGGCCCATGATCAGATCGTGGATCAGGACCTTGACCGCGCCTGCGCCGATCCCAAGCAGTCCGGCGATCATTCCTGCGCCAAACATCGCCGGCGCTCCGAAATAGGCGCGGCGGGCCTTGTAATGCACAACGCGGCCCAGAGCGTAATCGGGATAGCTGCCTTCGAGTTCCAGCCAGCGGGTAAAAGCGTCCTGTTCGCCAGCATGATACGTTTCTTCGCCGGCGAAGAGCAATGCGGCCCAGGAACCGAGCAATACCGCGCCAAACGCGATGTAGAGCGGTTTGGTCGAGGAGACGATGGTGATGCTCGCGCCCGCCAGCGCCCCGACAATGGTGAACATCTCAAGGAACATGCCCACCTTGAGATTGGTGATGTGGTCGCGCGTGTAAGCGGAAGCCGAACCGCTGGAAGTGGCGATCACTGAAAGGATGCTCACGGCGATTGCGTGTTTGATGTCAACGCCAAGAAATGTGAGCGTGGGAATGAGGACGATTCCGCCGCCCATGCCGCTCATGGCGCCCACAAATCCCGCCACGACAGAGACAAGGAACAAGATTGGGAATGAGATCATTGTAAGTGTTGCGTTTTTCTTCAGCAGCCTGCTGAAAAAAGCCGATCGTCACGCTGAGCGAAGCGTCCCAGTATTTCTCCGAAAATAAATACATGGGTTGCTCGTCGCGCTCACGATTGCAGGCGTAAAATCCGTTTTTCAACAATCTGTTGATGCAGCCTGAATCAGAACCGGAAACCTGTACCGCCGTCCGTTATTCGCGGAGACGAGATGCGCCGGGATAAATCTGCCTGTACGCCGCCGGCGCAGACCGGATAAAAAGGCATGATAGCACATCGCCGCTGAAGAAAACCGTGTCCACCGGATCCTCACCAATACCGCGCCGCCACGGGGAAGAACTCAGTGCATATTCGTCACTTTATAGACTTTTCCGTTTTTATCATAGGTAAACCATTCGCCGGTTTGTCTACCATTCTTAAAATAGCCCGAGCGCAATTTAGTCCCGTCCTTCCGAAATCATTCCCAGCGGCCTTCGGGCACTCCGTTGAGGGTGGTTCCCTTCGCCCAGATGCTGCCATCATTGTGGAGCTTGACGTACTTTTCCTTTTGAGGCTTTGGGGTTGCAGCCATGGCTCCGGCGAGTGGAGCACATTTCGAGACTCAAGTTTCCATTGACAGCTATGGAGAGCTTTGATAGCGTCCATCGCAATCCTGATCAGGAAAGGCGCCGCCGGATGGTTGCCGGCGGTTTCCGGATCATGTTCCAGGGTCTGACCAATTCGCATGCGGTCGAAGTCATTCGAGCGCGCCAAAATCATATTCCGGCTCTCGTGCTTTACGAGTTGTTGAAAACGCCCCGGTCGGCGTCATTCCGAGGGGCCTTTTCCAGCAACCTGTCAAACCGGCGGGAGCCAATTTACCTTCGAGGAGCCTCCAATGGACAGAAGAGAATATTTCAAACTGGGCGTTGCGGGCGCCGTGGGCGCGGCTCTCTCGGCGCAGCCTCTCGCTGCGCAGGAGCAGGAAGCGCGCGCCACACGCGGCCTGCCGACGCCCATCATCAAAGACATGAAAGTGATTAACACGCAGCCGGCTGGCGTGCGCCTGACGGTGGTGAAAGTCCTCACCGATCAGGACGGCCTTTACGGCTACGGCTGCGCCACATTCACGCAGCGTGCCGATCTGGTGGGCCCGGCGGTGGAAAAGTATCTGAAACCGCTGCTGGTGGGCAAGCCCGCCGACCGCATCGAGGACACATGGCAGGCCTGCTACAACAGTTCCTATTGGCGCAACGGCCCGGTGCTCAACAACGCCATCAGCGGCGTCGATCAGGCGCTGTGGGACATCAAGGGCCGTCAGGCCAACATGCCAGTTTATCAGTTGCTGGGAGGCAAGGCGCGCGAGGCGGCGCTGACTTACGCCACGATCGGCGCCACGGAGCCATCGGAAGCCGTCGATCGCGTGCGCGGCATGATGGCGAAAGGATTCAGGGTGATTAAGGTGATGGTGGGCGTGCCGGGCATGTCTTCCTATGGGCCGGGCAGCGGCCCGCCGATGAAGGGATTGCATCCGGGACCGGTGTGGGAGCCCGGACCGTACATGCGCCTCACGCGGCGCGTGCTCGAAGAGTGCCGCAGGCAACTGGGCGAAGAAGTTGAACTGATTCACGACGTCCATGAGCGCGTCAGCCCGCACCAGGCCGTGCAGTTCGCCAAGGAACTCGAACCCATTCGCCTGTTTTACCTCGAAGACCCGCTCTCGCCCGAACAGATCGACTACTTCCGGCAGATCCGGCAGCAGTGCGCAACTTCCATTGCCATGGGAGAACTGTTCAATAACCCGCACGAGTGGCACCCGCTGATTGCGGGGCGGCTGATTGATTACATTCGCGTTCACCTGTCGCAGGCCGGCGGGCTCACGCCTGCGCGCAAGATCGCCATCCTCGCAGAACTCTACGGCGTGAGGACGGCGTGGCACGGCCCGGGCGACGTTTCTCCCGTAGGCCACACGGCGCAACTGCATCTGGATCTGGCCAGCACGAACTTCGGCATTCAGGAGGGCGGCGTGATCACGGGACTCGAAGCGGAAATCTTCAAAGGCTGCGCCACCTATAAGGACGGCTACCTCTATGCCAGCGACGCACCGGGGTGGGGAATTGAAGTGGATGAGCAACTCGCAGCGAAACACCCCTTCCGCGACGGCCCCGATCATCTGAACGGCGGGTGGGGAATCGTCCGAAGATACGATGGGACCGTCATCAAGCAGTGAGGCGGTTTGCGATGGCACCGCACGGCACGTGCTTCGGTCCTTGCGGCTGATGGATGACAAATTCGAAGGTGCGGCCGCCGGCGGTCATAGATTGCCGCTCGGGCAGGAATGTCATGCGGCGGGCGCGTGGCTTTTCAGTTGATAGACGGCTCGTACGGTGGATTCATCTGTGCTTTCAAACGTAAATCCGACCTTTTCGACCATGTGCTGCATTTCAGGATTTTCGCGCAGGATCGAGGCTTCCACAAAATCGAGCTGTTCATCGGCGCTGATCTGAAGGAGGCGGTTGAGCAATTCGGTGCCGAGGCCCTTGCGCTGGTACCGGTCGCTGATGACGATGGCGACTTCCGCGCCGCGGGCGCCATGCAGCTTGCTGAGCCTGCCGACCCCGATGATCTGTCTCTCGCCGGTTGCAGGGTCCGTGTGCTCGGCCACCAGGGCCATTTCGCGGTCGTAATCGATAAAGCAGATGCGCGTGAGGCGTTCGTGTTCGATGCGGCGGCTGAGCGAAAGCAGGTGGAAATAGCGCATGTAAACGCTGCGCTCAGAGAGCGTCTGGTGAAACTTCACCATCAGCGGCTCGTCCTCAGGACGGATAGGCCGGATGATGACGGGCGTGCCGTCCTTCAGGTTCCACTTGTAGCTGTATTGCGACGGATAGGGGCGGATGGCCAGCTTGGGCAGTTGATCTTCACTGATGTCCCTGCTGTGGAGAACCACACGCGCGTCGAGCGCGATCATGCCGTCAGAAGAGACGAGCAGCGGGTTGATGTCAATTTCGCGGATGCGGCGCTGCTCAATCACGAGCTGGCTGAAGCGCACCAGCAGGCGCTCGAGCGCGGCAAGGTCAACGGGCTTCTGCCCGCGCACGCCTTTAAGGGCCGTCCAGATCCGCGTCTGCTCCATCATGCGCCGCGCCAGCGTGGTGTTCAGCGGCGGCAGGGCCAGCGCGCGGTCCTTGTATACCTCAACCAGTTGTCCGCCTGATCCGAACAGCAGCACCGGCCCGAACTGCGCGTCAAACGTGCTGCCCAGAATAATCTCATAGCCGCGGAACTGAATCATCGGCTGTACCGTGACGCCCTGAAAATTCCCCGGCCCCGCCTTTTCCAGCACTGAACTCTCGATGCTGCGGTATGCCTGCCGCACGGCGGCTTCGTCACCCAGGCGCAACTGGACGCCGCCTACGTCCGTCTTGTGCGTGATGGTTTCGGAAAGGAGCTTCAGCACTACGGGGTAGCCGGCCTTCCGAGCCATTTCGACCGCTTCATCTTCCGACTTTGCAGCGAATGTGGGAACGGTGGGGATGCCGTAGGCCGCGAGCAGCCGCTTGGATTCATATTCATCAAGCAGCGTGCGCCCCGCCGCCTGAGTGTGCTGAATGATCTCCTGGACCTCGGCGCGATGGAAACCTTCCTCTTCGCTGCCGGCCACGAGCATGGGCGTTTCATAAAGGCCGCGCAGGTTGTAACTGTACTGCCACATGTAATGGAATGTCCGCACTGCAGCATCGGGATAGGGGAAGTTCGGGATGTTGGAGCGGTTTAGAATTTCCTGTCCGGCAAGGACCTCCACGCCGCCCATCCAGCTTGCAAGAATCGGTTTCCCATCGAGCTTTGCAAAACGCTTCAATTTCTCTGCCGTTTCGGAGGGGTCGGTCATGGCCTGGGGAGCCAGGATCACCAGCAGCCCGTCGCTGTTCGGGTCCTTCGACACGATTTCGACCGCCTTGGCGTAGCGGTCCGGCTCCGCGTCTCCCAGAATGTCCACAGGATTGTTATGGCTCCAGTGCGGCGGAAGGATGCCATTCAGCGACTCGATGGTCTCGTCGGAAAGCGGAGCGAGTTCGCCGCCGTGGAGCGCCAGGGCGTCGGTGGCCAGGACGCCCGGACCGCCGGCGTTGGTCACAATGGCGAGGCGAGGTCCTTTCGGGCGAGGCTGCTTGGCCAGGACCTCCGCCATGGAGAACAGATCGGCGATGCTGGTAACCCGCAGCACGCCGGAGCGCCGGAACGCAGCTTCCAGCACTTCGTCGCTTCCTGCCAACGCGCCGGTGTGCGACGCCGCCGCGCGCGCCGCGGCCTCCGTGCGGCCGGCCTTGATAACGATGATAGGCTTTGAGAGGGCCACTTCACGCGCGGCTGAGAGGAACGCGCGCGGGTCGCCGATTGATTCCATGTAGAGGATGATGCTTTGGGTGTTTGGGTCGTCGCCGAGATGATCGATCAGGTCACCCCATCCGACATCCAGCATTGACCCGATGGAAACAAATGCGCTGAAGCCCACGTGCTCATGCAGGCTCCAGTCGAGAATGGCGGTGCAAAGCGCGCCGCTCTGGCTGACGAACGCCACATTGCCCGGCCGGGCGCACGCTCGCGCGAAGGTTGCGTTCAGCCCGCTTAAGGGGCTCATCACGCCCAGGCAGTTGGGGCCGATCAGGCGCGTCCTTCCCCGGCGTAGCTGCGCCATGATCTCCGCTTCCATCTGCGCGCCTGCAGGCCCGCATTCCTTAAAACCCGCCGAAATCACCACCACGCCCTTGACGCCCGCATCGACGCATTCACCAACGAGGCCGGGGACGGTATGGGCCGGCGTGACGATCACGGCAAGGTCCGGCACTTCCGGCAGGTCCGCTACTCTGGGATAAGCCTTGATGCCCAGCACGTGGCTGCGCTTGGGGTTCACCGGATAAACTGTGCCGCCAAAGGGACTGCTGATCAGGTTCCACAGCAGCATGCGCCCGACGCTGGCCGGAGCTTCGGTAGCGCCGATCACAGCGACGCTGCCGGGCGTAAAGAATACGTCGAGTGGATGGTAGGTCTGGCGATAGATGTCATGCGCGCGCTCAATGGTCTGCTTTGCAAATGGTTTCATTGGGTTCGCCATAGTCACCCTCCATTCTGATCTTTATCAGGGCTGCAATTCAAGTGGCGGGCCCCGCGTCTCGGTTGCTCCGCCAGAGGCTTTGCCTTCACGATGCGATTGCCAAAGGAACGTGCCGCGCCGGCAAGCTCGCCGCTCAGATATGCACGGCCAGCACAGGGCTGGTCCCCAATTGAATCACACGATGTGTGGTAGAGCCAAACAGGGCGAGATCTACCGCACTGCGGCCGCGCACTCCCATCACCACCAGCTCCGTTTCCATTTCAAGCGCAATCTGAAGAATCTGCTGGTAGGGTTTGCCGATCCGCACGGCAGGACGCACCTCACACCAGTCGCGGGCATCGGCCGGCGCCAGTTCGTCAAGCCTTTGGGTGATCACCGCGACGCATTTTTGCAGGTCATCGTCCGGGGGCACGTCTTCGAGCACGTGGAGCAGTGTCAATTCGGCGTTGTACTCCATGGCCAGCGACAGGGCGTAGGCGAGGGCACGGTTCGAATATTCAGAAAAATCGGTGCAGAACAGGATTTTCTTCAGCCGCACGGGCTCCAGGCTGTCGCCCGGCCTGACAAAATCGTGGGCGGGCTTGCGGACGACCAGCACAGGGCAGTGGGCCTTGCGCAGGATTTTCTCAGTGGCGGATCCCATCGTCAAGCGATCGAACCCGTGGCGGCCGTGAGTCCCCATAACAATCAGATCAACGCCCTGGCTTTCTGCGAACGACAGAATGCAGTCTGGCACGGTCCCCGAGTGCACATACCGCTCGACCTCGATGCCGCTCGAAGGGCGGGCGATCATCAGTTGAGATAGTCTCTCCTTGGCATGGGATTCAAGGTCCCAGAAAACCTCGTTGACGGAGTTCGGAAAAGCGTAGTAGGGATAAAGGGAAGTCAGCGGCTGGACAATGTGCTGCAAGAAAAGCTTTGCCTCATAATGTTGCGCAAGCGACAGTGCGTAATCGTAGGCCCTGGCTGAGTACTCTGAAAAATCCACGGGGCAGAGGATTTTTTCAAACCTGAGCATCTCTCGTTCCTCAGTCCTGCCGCTGGGAGGAGCGAGTCCCCGTGTTGCTGGGGCTGGCTGGTTTGCCCCTCCTGCCCAGAGGCAAACCCGCACTCCTCGCAGCTTTTCCTCCCAGCAAGTCCTAAACTACCAAAGGCACGATGCCCGCTCCGTGACCGTGATCATGTTGGGATGTGACCATGATCACCGAGCAGTTGTGGGCTTCAGCCGAGAATTAAAGCGGAGGGTTGGGACCGGATGTCCCTATGGGCAAGTTCGTGCAACCTCTTGGTCAGGTGGCGGATCCAGTTTCCCGGTCCTGATCATTTCGTGGATCCAAGGAGGCATGGCATTCCCCGGAGCACCCGGAAGATTGCTTGCTTATTGGATCCGCCGCTTGAGGCGGAGAAAGGAGCGACCCATGGAAAAGCCGAAAGTCATGGTAGCGCTGCGGGACTCCGAAACCTGTGAGAGCCTGACAACGCTCGCGTGCCAAATGGCGAGAGTCGAGGGAACCGGCGTCCTTGCGTTGCATGTGATTGAAGTGCCCGCGGGATTGCCAATTGACGTCGCGGACCCCATTTTCGAGCGGCCAGGCCAGCAGGTGCTGTCTCTGGCGCGGCAAACTGCATCCAGCAAGTTCTCGATGAATATCGCAACCAAAATACTGAGAGCGCGCAGCGCCGGCGAAGCTATTGTAGGCGAGGCCAAAGACCAGGGAATCGATCTGCTGATCATTGGCTACCGCCAGGATCATGGCCTTGCCGAGCCTCTACTGGGTTCAACGGTGCATTACGTTACGCACCACGCGCCCTGCAGAGTGCTGGTTCAGGTGCCGGCAGTGAAACCGAAGGCAAAACCGGCGGTGGTGAGTGAAAAGAAAGCGGGCGAGCCGGCGGAAAGGAAAAAGGAAGAAGCTGCCTGAGCCATCGTCTCGCTCTCGGCGTGCTGTGCTGAACAGGGCGAAAAAAGCGGGGATGATATCCTAGGGTGAGGGTTTCGTTTTGCAAAAGGCTGATGACGGGGGTGTCTATGCGGCTATCGGTAAAAGGCCTGGCGATGGCATCGGGGATCCTCTGGGCGGCGTGCATATTTGTGGTCGGAATCGTCAACCTTGCGATACCTTCCTACGGAGTTACATTTCTTCAGGGAATGAGTTCGATCTACCCGGGCTTTCACAACTCACGACGTTTCCTGGACGTTCTGGTCGGTTCAGGTTATGGTCTGGTGGACGGCGCCATCGGCGGCTTGGTATTTGCATGGCTCTATAACGTTTTTGCAGGCCATTCGAAGCAAGCTGAAGGGTAATGAGGTTCCCGGCCTTGCAGCCTGACTCGCCGGAGATTCGCGGCCCGAATGGAAACCGGTTTCTTGGTTTAGCCCTTTGTATAACCCTGCCTGTGCCTTTCGCCTGCGTGCCCGGCCCGATTCGAAAACTGGTGCAGGATATTTGTGAGCCTAGCGCCGTCGAGACTGATGACAAGAACCCTCAAGCGTTGGCTGCTTCTCGCCGTGGGGTGGGCGTTTATCATTCTCGGCGTCGCAGGACTGTTCCTTCCCTTCCTGCAGGGTATCCTGATGTTGCTGATCGGCCTTTCGATTCTTTCCACGGAATACGCGTGGGCGCATAACCTTCAGCAAAAATTGGGAGCTCGTTTTCCGGGCCTTGGCAGCCGCTTCAATGAAGCCAAGGTGTGGGTAGCCACTTTCCTTCGGCGGATTGCTTCGTTGGGCTCGGACAAAGCACAGAGCTGAAATCGAAGGCCCCTGACCTCGCTGTTGCCATATTCATCTGGGAGTGCCTTTGTTTTCCATTCATGCCCAGCTGATGATATCTTATGAAGTAGAAGTGTCCACCCGAGTCATGGGGCAAGGGTATGTTTGGGGTGGCAAATCCAAGGCGCACGCGGTGGGGCCTCGCGGGCCTGAGTTCGCATGGCATAAGTGAAGTTCTGCGTCCTCGGGTTCTGGTCTCCTTGCTGATAGAAAACTGCGGCGACGCACGGTTTGGGGCGATCTTCCCCGGTTCCAGTTCAATAGAAAACCCGACAGTTGAAACCCAGTTCCATCTCGATTCGTCTAAAAAGGCTAAGCACGCAAGCCAGTTCGATAGCAGTGATTTTGCAGTAGCGGTACGCATTCCGCTGAGGAAGGCCGAATTCAATCTCAGAAGGCCGGCAGTGCCCACTCATCCCTGTGCCAGCCCCGATATGAGGTAGCATTGGCCATGGACGACGCTCGGAATCATGAAAGGCTTGAGCCAGGCCCGCAACTGGCTGAACCTGCAAGCCTGAAAAATGGTCACGAGGAAGCGCGGGCCATGTTCGAGCAGTTCTTTGAGTCTTCGCCTGACGCCGTCCTGGTCGTCAACTCCGAGGGCCTGATTACCCGTGTTAACAAGCAAACCGAGCAGATGTTCGGATACGCGCGCGCCGAACTGAAGGGGCAGCGGGTCGAGCTGCTGGTGCCGGACCGCTTCCGCAAAGCTCACGAAAAGGACCGCGCCAATTATCAAAACGAGCCGCACATGCGCCCCATGGGCGCGGGTTTGGAGCTCTTTGCCAAGCGCAAGGACGGCACCGAATTCCCCGTAGAAATCATGCTCAGCCCGCTGGAAACTCCCGAGGGCAAGGTCGTGCTGAGCGTCGTGCGCGACATCACTCGCCGCAAGAAGGCGGAGGACGCGCTGCGTACCAGCGAGCAGCAGTTGCAGAGCATTCTCGACAATTCAACCACCGTCATTTACGTGAAGGACCTCGAAGGGCGCTACATCCGCGTCAATCGCCGGTTTGAAGAGCTTTATGAGATTCCCACGGGCCAGGCGAAAGGCAAGACAGATTACGACCTGTTCTCGAAAGAGATGGCCGATAACCTCCGGGCGAATGATCAGAAAGTTTTGGAATCGTTGGCTCCCATGGAGTTCGAAGAGGTTGTGTCTCACTCCGGCAGCATCCACACTTATATTTCAGTCAAGGTCCCTCTCTTTGACGAATGGCGACGCCCTTATGCGGTGGCCGGCATCTCCACCGATATTACTGAGCGGAAGAAGGTCGAAGAAGCCCTGTTGCTGGAAATCAGCACCGTGCTGCTGTCACACCTGGATGTTCGGGAGCTTTTCACGGCGATCTCGGCGACTTTGCGCCGGATCATGCCCCATGAATACGGGTCCCTTGCTCTTTATGAGCCGGAAAGCAAGGAACTGCGACTGTTTTCTCTCGAGCAGCCTCAAACCGAAGCCGCGCTGGGCAAGGAAATGCTCTCGCCCGCGCAGCAAGCCCTTGCCAGCCGCGTCATGAATTCCCACCAGCCGCTCGTCCTGAACGATCTTGAGAGTGCGTCTTCAAGGTCCAAGGCAACCGACCGCCTGCTGGCGGAGGGTGTGAAGTCCGCCTGCTTCCTGCCTCTCGTCACGCAGGACCGCGTGCTCGGTACCCTCAATCTGGTCAGTCGCCGCAAAGGCGCCTTCGGCCGGCAGAACGTCGATTTGCTTCAGCAGATGGCAGGCCACGTTGCCATCGCTCTTGACAATGCCCTGACTTATCGAAAAGTCGCGGAGCTGAAAGAGCGCCTGGCCGAAGAGAAACTTTATCTTGAGGAAGAACTCCGCACCGAGTACCACTTTGAAGAAATCATCGGTGAAAGCCCTGCCTTGAAGCGCATCCTGAAACAGGTGGAATCCGTCGGCCCCACAAACGCTACCGTCCTGATTCTGGGTGAGACAGGCACAGGAAAAGAATTGATTGCACGCGCTATCCATGACTTGAGCCCGCGGCGCGACCGTACGTTCGTCAAACTGAATTGCGCAGCAATTCCCACGGGGCTGCTCGAAAGCGAACTTTTCGGGCACGAAAAAGGTGCGTTCACCGGCGCCATCGCGCAAAAGATCGGGCGGCTTGAACTGGCCCACGAAGGAACGCTGTTTCTGGACGAAGTCGGGGACATCCCGCTTGAGCTCCAGCCGAAACTCCTGCGGGCGCTTCAGGAAAAAGAGTTTGAAAGACTGGGAAGCAACCGGACGATCCCCGTTGACGTTCGGTTGATTGCGGCAACCAATCGCGATCTTGCGAAAATGGTCGCCAATCGCGAATTTCGCAGCGATCTTTATTACCGCCTTAAGGTTTTCCCTATCACTGTACCTCCGTTGCGCGAACGCGCAGAGGACATTCCCATCCTTGTCCGTTACTTCGCACAGAAACACGCAGAAAGAATGCACAAGCGGATTGAAACCATTCCCCAGGAGACCATGGAAGCCCTGATGAGGTGGCCCTGGCCGGGGAACGTGCGCGAGCTTGAAAATATCATCGAGCGTGCTGTCATTCTTTCTCCCGGACCCGTGCTGCGCGTTCCCCTTGCCGAGCTTACGCTCCCAGAAAGCGAAAACGGCAATGGAGATGCCTCCGGTACTCTGGAGGACGCCGAACGCGACCACATCATTCGCGTCCTCCGCGAAACGCGAGGCGTAATCGGCGGCCCCAACGGCGCAGCCGCCCGTCTGGGGCTGAAGCGGACGACGCTGAATTCCAAAATGCGCAAACTGGGAATCACAAGAGAAGAGATCAGCAAATATCCCTCCATGTGACGATATTTCGTCGTCTGATTATGGGTCGCCAGCAATCGGCGATGCCAAGACTTTTCCAACCACTCGGCGGCTCCTTCTAACTCATTGATTCTACAGCACAAGCATCGGTGATCGGAATTCTGGGGTTTGGAACCCGGAATGCTTTTCTGATTAGCGACCTCGAACTACGGGCTTGTGGACGGAGACATCCTTCGGAGGATTCAAAGCTAATGGCGGAACAAATCAATGCTCTGGTGGTTTCTGGCGATGACGAGATATTCGATGAATTAAGGCGAACCCTAGAAACCTTGGGCATTGTGGTCACGCATGCCCGGAACTACCACGAGGCTTCACAGCTGCTGAAGAACCATAAGGGCATTGACGTAATTTTCACAGAAACCGATTTGCAGGACGGCAACTGGGCTGACACATTAAGGCTGGCGCAGCGGTTAATGAATTATGCACCGGTCATCGTGGTTTCCAGGAATGTGGATGTCGGGCTTTATATCGAGACGATCGATCGGGGAGCATTCGATTTTGTCACGCCACCGTTTCTTACTTCCGACCTGGCCCATATTGTTCGTTCCGCAGTTTACAAAGAACTGCTCAGCGTGAAGCAGGACATGACCGCACGGCCCGCGGCGTGAAATTGGGAGGATGCGTCCAGAAAGCGGCGGGAAATCAAACTGCGGAAACGGCATTGCTGAAGATCCCCCATGGCAGGAGGAACATTCGAATTCATTTAATTCTTCGTGGGACGGTGAAAGATGCTTAAGATAACATATCAGGACACGCCGGAAAGCACGACCTTCAAGCTCGAAGGCAAGCTTGCCGGGCCGTGGGTGGAAGAGCTCGCACGCTGCTGGGCGGAACATTTACCTCAGGCTTCTGCCCATGTCATAATAGATTTATCGGATGTCACATACATCGATCCGGAAGGGAAAAGGCTGCTGGCTCGGATGGTAGATAAGGGCGTGTTTTTTGAAGGTACGCACTTGATGACCAAATACGTGATCGAAGAGATCAAGCGCGCGGGGGTGCGATCAGGGAAGAACGGAGGTTGAAATGCGATCGCCATACGGACTGGAGCTGGTTGAAGACTGCCAGACCTGCACAAACAAGGCGGAAGGCTTCTTCTGCGACCTCTCTCCGGAAGGGTTGAAGGCGTTTGAGGCGATCAAGTACACCACTGCGTATCCTGCCGGGGCCGTGCTGTTTGTGGAGGGACAAACGGCGCAGGGCGTGTTTCTGCTTTGCAAGGGCCGCGTGAAGCTGTCAATGACCTCGAGCGAGGGCAAGACGCTGATCCTGCGGATCGTCAAACCGGGTGAAATCCTGGGCCTGCACGCCGCCGTCTCCGACACGGCATATCAGGCTACGGCGGAGACCCTCGAACCCTGCCAGGTCAATTTCATCAAACGCGATGACTTTCTCCGCCTGCTCCGCGAGCACGGAGATGCTTCCATCCACGCCGCACAGCAATTGAGCGGAAGTTACCAGGCCGCATGTGAACAGGTCCGCTCCCTGGGCCTTTCGCAATCCGCGCCGGAAAAGCTGGCGCGCTTTCTGCTCGACTGGGCTGCCAAAGGTCAGCCGTCGAAGCAGGGCATCCGCGTCAAACTGACGCTTACCCACGAGGAAATCGGCCAGATTATCGGCACTTCGCGCGAGACCGTCACGCGGACGCTCGGCGAATTCAAGTCCAAGCATCTCGCCGAACTCAAAGGCTCGACTCTAGTGATTCAGAACAAGGCCGCGCTTGAAGCCTTCCTGGGCTGAAATTCTCTTGCGCAGAAGAACCCACTGTCGCCAGTACCATTATGCATTTTTGCTGGGGTTTGCATGATGCAGATCTGATTTCTTTATGATGAAAGCCACTCCGAAGCGGGATGCCCTCCGGTGATGACGATCACAAAGAGAGGTGATGCGGCTCACAGCAACGCCAAACTCGGGCAACTATATTGTAATTAACATACCGCCCGGGAATCCGCCCCAGCGGCCGACGATTTGCCCCACGCGCCGTTCGATTCCCGGGCTTACCTCTCTTTAGAGCCTATGACAGCTACCATACACCCAACGGCCATGCAGAGTAAAGCACCGTCTGGTTGTTCACTCTAACCGATTGTTGAAAAACGCCTGGTCGGTGTCATTCCCACAGCCGCTGCTTTTATCGGCCCGGGGAATCCGCTTTTGCATTTAGCGTTTACACAAAAGCAAAGTTTTCGCTTCGCTCGAACGCACGAACTCTGGGCCCTTTTTCAGCAAGCTGGCAAGCCACAACGGCATTTCCGCGCCTCCGAATCACAACTCCACGAACCATCAAGGCAACACAATCAGCGGGACGGATTCAGCGGGCTGCGAGCCGGCGGGCCACAGCCAAATTTCGCTGGCTGTCATAGCGTTTGATTTGCGGCATTCAGGCAAAGAGACAAACTCACACGTGCTTGTGAATAGCAACACTGCTCAGGGTGACTGGCATCACTGTCTGCAACAGATCGGGGCGGCTAGACTCAGATCAGGTTGAGGGAAATTAGATGAAAGCAACGCCACATTCAATCCTCGCGCATCCCGGCGTGGATAGGAATCGAAGCCCGTTGCCGGATGGCGTTCTTACTGCCCTGCGCGCTATCCAAACAACGAAAGTATTTCCCGCCGGCCACGAATTTTTCCTCGAGGGCCAGCCTCCGCATGGGATTTATCTTCTCTACAGTGGATGCGTTGAGCTTTCCGTAACGGACAGCCATGGTCGGCAAATGGTTCTGGCAACAGCATTACCGGGGGACGTTCTGGGATTAAGCGCCGTTGTCTCCGGCGAGTACTACGAAGAAACCGCAGTGGCCACAATTCCCACCCAGGTCGGCTTTGTGAAGAGCCAGGATTTTCTTCGCTTTCTCAGCCGCTATCCTGAGGCCAGCTTCTGGGTCGTCCAGTTGCTGAGCGAGCGCGTCACGACCACCCTTTCGCAACTCTCCTGCATCAGGGAATTGCCTGCCCGCAGCATCCGGATTTAGCACAGAAAGAATTCATCCCACGGTGAGATGTTCGCCGACGTCGTGTACGCGGAGAATGCCGTGGCGTTGCGCACCAGAGTGGCAGCGGCAGACCGTCAATAGTGGCTTTCTTCCAGGCGCACCTTGCCGTGAAAAACCCGATGCACGTAGGTGCTGTAAACGATGACGCCAATCATTCCCACAGCGTTGGCGATCAGCGAGACGCGCAGCGCATGTGGCGATGACGCGGCGTTATAAATGTTCAGGCTGTATGCGGGATTCAGTGTGGAAGGAAGCAGGTTGGGAAATACCGTCAGCGCTGCGGTTATCATCAGCGCGACGATGACCAGTGTTGAGGCGCGAAAAGCAGAATTGCTGCGGTCCTCCCTGCGGGAGGCAAATCCCCAAACAAGGCCAATAAGCATCACAACGGGAGCGCCCCACGCGGCCGGATATAACAGGAAGGTCCGCGGCCTGCCCGCCAGCGTGATAAATGTGGCGACTGTCACAACAATCACCATCACCACAACCGCCCACCAGAGAGCCTGCGACCACCGGACGGCCCGCTCGAACAACGCGCCTTCAGTCTTGACCCGCAGATAATTGGTCCCATGCCAGGCGAGAAGCACGAGACTCAAAATTCCGGTGAGCAGTGAATAGGGATTCAGCAACAGGGCGAACGTTCCCTGGAAATAACCGTCTGCGCCGATCGGCAGTCCGCGCACGACGTTCCCCAGTGCGACGCCCAGCAGAAGCGTCAGCAGAAGGCTGCCGAACCAGAATCCTGCGTCCCAAAGGGCGCGCCACAAGGGGTCTTTCACCTGGCTGCGAAATTCGATGGAAACACCGCGCAGAATGAGCAGCCACAACACAACCATCAGGGCCAGATAGAAGCCGCTGAAGCCGGCGGCGTAAACGCGCGGAAAGGAGACTACCATCATGCCGCCGGCAGCCAACAGCCAGACCTCATTGCCGTTCCAGACGGGGCCGATCGAGTTGAGCGCTATCCGCCGCTCATCATCTCCCTTGGCGATCCAGAGCGAAACAGCGCCCACGCCCAGGTCATAACCGTCAAGCACGGCGTATGCAGTCAGCATGGCCCCCAGCACCCAAAACCAGGCAATGTTCATTGCTCCAACCCCCGCCACAATGTCATGCTGAGCGAAGCAAAGCATCCCGGCATTTGCCTGAAAAGCAATGTCGAGGTCCTTCGCTGCGCTCAGGGTGACAATCCATCGGCTTAGTCGACCTTCTTTCGTTATGCCGCACTAGGCGTGCGCGGCGCTGTCCTCCGGCCCGTGATGGATGATGCGCGCCACGAGAAACAGGAACAGAATGCTGAGCATCGCATAGATCCCCGCGAAACCCATCGTGGTAAAAATCGTTTCACCAGCGGCCACGTTGGCGCTCGTTCCCGCCGGTGTTTTCATCAATCCATATACAAGCCAGGGTTGCCGGCCAACTTCGGAAACAACCCATCCTGCTTCGTTGGCGATATAAGGAAACGGAACTGTGAGCATCAGCATCCACAGAAACCATCGGCTGGAGTGGAGCTTGCGCCGCCACAGCAGAAACAGACCGATCAGCATCTGCGCGATGAAGATGGTCCCCAGGCCGACCATGATGTGATAGCAGTAATAGGTGAGCTCGACCGGCGGCCACAGGTCTTTCGCATAGCTGTTCAATCCGTCAACGGTCGCGTTGAAATTCCCGTAGGCAAGAAAACTGAGAAACTCCGGAACGTAGATGGGATCAATCAGCCTGCCGTTTTCGGTGTCGGGCATTCCAATGATCGCGAGAGGCGCGCCGCGTTGTGTTTCAAATAAGCCTTCCATGGCGGCGAGCTTCGTGGGTTGATATTGGACAACGCTGGCGCCGTTCAAATCCCCGGTGGGAAAAAGTTGCGTCAGCGAGAGAATGACGCCGGCCACAACCGCTGTCTTCACCGACAACTCGCCAAACTCGCGGTGCCTTCCGGAGAGAAGATAGAAGGCGCCGATCCCGCCGATCACAAACGCCGCCGTGAGCAACGCTCCGTTGATGGTGTGGAGGTATTGCCAGATCCCATAAGGATTCAGCAGCACGGCCCAGAAGGATTTCAAATGGATGCCGCCTGAAGCGTCCGTTTCATAACCCACCGGATGCTGCATCCAGGCGTTCGTCGCCACAATAAAGTAGCCGGACAGCAAAGAACCGCCCGCAACCCCAAGGCCGGAAATCCAGTGCAGCGTCCTGCCGACGCGTTTCTCGCCGGCAAGAAACATGCCGAGAAAGCCGGACTCGAGAAAGAATGCGTACACACCCTCGAGCGGGAGCGTCTGTCCGAACACGCCGCCGCCGAAACTCGAGAATCGGCTCCAGTTGGTTCCAAACTCGAACTCGAGCGGGATGCCTGTGACGACCCCAAGTGCAAAATTGATGGCGAAAATCCTGGCCCAGAACTGAGCAGCGTTCGAATAGCGCTCGTCCTTCGTCACCAGGTGCAGAGTTGAAAACAGGGCGATAAAAAATCCCAGCCCCATCGTGAGAATGGGAAACAGATAATGGAACATCACTGTGAAGGCAAACTGGATGCGGTGGGCGAAAACAGCTCCGTTCATAGGCCGTCTCCTCAGCAGATACGAACAGCGCTTTCAGAGCATTCGAGTGCGGGTGGCAAGAACCGACTAGAGGGCAGAATATCACTGACCGTTCCCGACTGCAAGCCAGCCGAAGCCGGACCCGGGGCCGCTGCCGGGAAAAGGGCCCATAGATGACCTTGACTGAATGACACTCGAATTGACAAGAAGCGCAGTGGATCCGAGGCTTCCGGTTTCTCAGAGAAAATCGCGGGAGGCAAGGAAATAGATGTCAAGTGTTGGAGCAAGCAGACGGGAGAGCAGCCCCAGCTTCGCTGTTGGAGTGATTGAATTATCTCTCAGCGCGGCATTCTGTCCGGATCAATCAAGGGAAACCTTCAGCGCCAGAGCGCGGCTCGATGCTCGTTCGGTCGAAACAGCAACCAGCGCGGTTTGCCTGTGGGAAGCAGAAGCCGTGCCCACCAAAGCTCCCTGCTCTTCCCGCAGAAAGACCAGCTTGGCGCCATCCGGGGCCACGTCAACGGTGATTACGTCGCCAAGTGCAACCTGCTTTGTCGCCATCAGGTTTGACAGCGGGAACACCAGGTGGCGCTCAATCGCGCGCTTCAGGTGGCGAGCGCCGAACTTTGCGTCCGTGCCTTCTCTCAGCAGAAGGTCGCGCGCCGCACGCGTGCACTTGAATACAAACTGGCTGCCCGGCGCAGCGGAAATGATCCGTTCCTGCACTTTGTTCAGTTCAATGTCAAGGATCTTCTCCAGATGTTCCTTCCGCAGCGGCCGGAAGACGATCACCTTGTCGATGCGGTTCATGAACTCCGGAGAGAATTTGCGCCGCGCGGCCTCGACGGCGACACGGTAGATTTTATGGTCCAGTTCTTCGTCTTCGGTTGCCGATTCCGAAGAGAACCCAATCCCCCCGCTCATCAGTTTTGTAACTTCCTGCGAACCGAGGTTGGAAGTCATAAAGATGATTGCACGTGAGAAATCCACACGGCGGTTGTCTCCGAGGGTCAGCGTCGCCTTGTCGAGGATCCCGAGCAGCAGATGCCACAAGGCATCGGAAGCCTTCTCGATTTCGTCGAACAGCACGAACGAGAGCTTAACAGTCTCGGTGTAATGCGCCTCGAGCGCTTCCTGCGTAATCAGCGGCTGCGTTTCTCGATGCCCGAGATAGCCCGGAGGAGAACCGATCAGCTTTGCGATTTCATGGCTGTGCTGAAACTCCGCGCAGTCGATCTTGAGGACCGCGTTCGGGCTTCCAAACAGCACTTCGCCTGCGGCTTCTACCAGCCGCGTCTTGCCGGAACCCGTCGGCCCCAGAAACAGCAGGTTCGCCAGCGGTCGTCCCGATACGGAAAGTCCGGCCCTGTAAACCTGATAAATTCTCGCCAGCCGGCGGATTGCGCGGTCCTGGCCCACCACCCGCTTCATCAGCGCGCGCTCGAAATCTCTCACTTCAGGACTGTGAAGTGTTGGATCCAGTTGCTTTTGAAATGGAGACATTCCCTTGTCCTCCCTGCCTTACCCGGCGTAAGGCTGTGCTCTTCCCCGACGCAGTTGATTCAACTTGACGTCCAGCGTGGCACGCAGCAGTTTCAAGCTTGAGGTCAGTTCCGCAATCAATTCCTTATCATGCGTCATTTCGAGAACAGGCAGATGCAGATCACCGATATCAAGATGGAGGTTGTGAATGCTGGTGAGCAGGTTCCGCAGTTGGCGTGCGTCATTCTCGAAAGGTTGAACCAATTCCGATGATGCCTTCTTCCGAAGCTCCTCCCAATCGACTTCTACAAACGGGTGCCGGGAAGCCACTCCCCGAACTACGTCGTCGCTGATACGCGGCCGGCGGCCTAAACGGGCCAGATGGATCTGTCGAACACGGCCGTCCTCGCGCACGTTGTGAACCAGGTAATACGACTGTCCTCTCTTTCTAATAAAGGCCATGCCGGTCCTTTCTACCAGCGTAGTGGATACTTTACCACTACACCTTATCTTAGACGCAAGCAAAAAATTATGGTTACAACCATAAGAATTTTTTTTCAGAAACCGATTCGCTCCTCTAATGACGCATCCGTCTGGACGTCCCGTAGGCCACGTTCTGAGGCTCCCGTGCAACCTTTTCACTGGTCTCCGGCACTGTCCTGATGGACAGGTTTAGGACAGGTTCCACTTGACATCATCCTGTCCAGGATCGCCCTCGCCGGTTCGAGTCCGCGGAACCGGGCTGCTTTAAGGTCTCCACGGCACCGAATCTAATCTCGAAGCGCTGGGAATAATGTGACAATTGTCATCCATAAATGTGATCAACATCACTCTCCAGGGCGTGACAAAAGTCATACCCCGCATGCGGCTCGTTTTCTAATCTGGGAGTCTTAAAGGACGCCCCATGGGAATTCAGGTCCATCCTGAAACTGCCTCGCTTGTTACAGTCGAACCGCAGCCGCGCGGCGCTGTCCCGAAACCAAAGAAGAAGCTTATTCGGCGGCAGGGCCGTGAATACTCCCAGCAAATCCGTCGCGGATTCCAGATTGCTTTTCTCGTGCTGAACGTCTGGCTGGGCGGGGAGTTTTACCTGTGGGTCCGGCATTTTGAAGTTTCTGGTTCGCCAGCCAACATTGCCCGACCGGCAGGCGTGGAAGGCTGGCTGCCCATCGCTGGATTGATGAACCTGAAGTACTGGCTGGCCACGGGGCACATTCCGGCTATTCACCCCGCCGCGATGTTCCTTCTGATATCGTTTCTGTCGATTGCATTCCTGTTCCGCAAAGCGTTTTGCAGTTGGCTCTGTCCGATCGGCACGCTTTCCGAATATCTCTGGCGCGCCGGGCGGAAAATCTTCGGGCGCAACTTCCGCCTCGCGCGTTGGCTGGACATCCCCTTGCGAGGGCTTAAGTATCTGCTGCTGGGATTCTTCCTCTGGGCGATTGCCGGCATGTCGGCCGCGGCTATAGCGGGTTTTATGCACACACCCTACGGCCTGATCGCCGACGTCAAGATGCTCGACTTCTTCCGCTTCCTGGGTCTCACGGGAATGATTGTGATCGGCGCGCTCGCCGTGGCCTCGCTCTTTGTGCAGAACTTCTGGTGCCGGTATCTGTGTCCATACGGCGCGCTTCTTGGCATCATATCGCTCGCAGGGCTCCTTCACATCCGTCGCGATCCCGAAGCCTGCATCGATTGCGGCAAGTGTGCGCGGGCCTGTCCGTCTTTGCTGCCCGTGGATCGGCTGCGGAGCGTGCGCTCAGCGGAGTGTACCGGCTGCCTGGCATGCGTCGCTGTGTGTCCCGCAGAAGGCGGGCTTGCAATATCACTGCCCCCGATGCTGAAATCGAAAAAGGGGAGAAGCGCTTTGCCCGCGTGGGCCATGGCTGCGGGGATTGCTCTGCTCTTCATCGGCCTGGTCGGGTTTGCTAAATTCACCGGCCACTGGAATTCCCCTGTGCCTGATTCCGTTTACCAGGAACTCGTTCCTCACGCCAACTCTGCCAGCCATCCCATGCCCTGAAACAATGACTCACAAGATTTCGGGAACATGCTGCTTGCACCGGATGCGCGCACGATGAACAAAGGCGACGGCTGGGCGGGGTGCATGATTATTTGCGAAGCGGGCAGGGGACGACTCCGATTAACAATGCGCACGGTAGCCTTGGAGGCGGGAGGGCCACCTCTTGCCTTGACCAGGGCGGCAGCTTCGCAGCCGCACTCCAAGGTGTCCGTCACGGCCGCGTGGCGGTAATCACGAAGTCCGGTAGCGACGCCGGCAAGCTCTTACTATCTGGACGTGACACCGAAAGTGTTCAGCTTACTACGCAATGACACCCAGCAGTTTCAATTGGCGGCCTGCTATTCCGATTGCAACTTATCCCATTCCGAAGGCCCATCTTGCCATTCGCGTGCGGCGGACGAGACCCTCGTAGATCGCCAGCGTCAATGCCATTGCCAGCGCACTGAGCGCGAGCCACTTCACCAAAAGGCCAAGATTCCACTCGAGGACAACGGCGCCAACTGCAATGATCACAGGCTGATGGAGTACGTAGAAAGGCAGGATCGCCTCTGTGGCGTAGCGAATTGCGGCGTTGCCGAAATTCAGGAAGCGCACCCCCAGACCCAGGATATAGAGGAGCCACGCCCATGCGTCGATTCCCCAGAGGACCTGGAAGAGAATAAACCCGACGGAGTAGCTGGGATTCCGCTGCCAGCCCGCAAGCAATCCAACCGACCGGAAAAGCGTAAGGGCCAGAAAGCAGATCGCAGCGGCGGCCAGAATCCCTCTTCGCCGTTCGACGAGCGATTCCAGGATCCGTGAGTCAACGTAGAGCAGGTATCCGTAGATAAAAAAGAGAAGCCAGAAGAAGAAGTCAGCCAGCCCGCAGTATTCAGGGAAGCCCGCCCGAAGTGCGCCCTGCACAATGGCCAGTGGAACCGCCCACAGAAGCAATCCCCAGGCACACGACGATCGGCAGGCGAGCGCATCGACAAAACTCCGGCCCGTGCGCGTATTGCGCAGCAGAGCGAACACCGGAAGCGCCAGCACGGAATAAACAAAGAGAAAACCCAGGAACCAGAGATGAAAACCAAACTCTCCGAACAGCCATGCCAGGCTCCATTCGGCGGAGTGCAGGCGGCTGCTGAAAAATCGGATGTAAAAGTCGAGATAAGGTTCGTCGAACGCTCTCGGCGAAAGCAGGAGCGCCTGAACCGGGCTTAGTATGATGACTCCAACAATGAAAGGCACCACCAGGCGCCTGAACCGCCGCCGAATGTAGTCAAAAGGCGAGTGGCGGTCAAGAGTAAAGCGAGTGGCGGCACCGGCCGCCAGAAAGAATAGCGGAACCAGCCAAAGGCCCACAAAGCCCGCTACAACGTCCACAACCAAGCTGCGCTGCGTGTTTCTGATGTCCCAATACGGTGCGTTGAATAAGCGCGCGCCGTGGTAGAAAAATACGATAAGCACGGCCAGGCACCGAAGCCAGTCGAGTTCATAGCGGCGGTCCCAGACGCCGCACTTCGCCCGCCAAAAACCAGGCATTGGGAACTCTGTGGGTTGCCCGCGCATCAGCCGCCAACTGTCACAGTGGCAAATAAAGTCATTGAGTCTTGGTCAACTCGCCTTCCGCATCGGAAGGGAAGAAACTTCAGGCGGCTCCATCCGGCCCGCGAGCGACTCACTCGGGGTATTCCCGACCCCTGAAGATTCCGGCTGCCGGTGCGAGTGGAACCGGATCGGCCGGAGGCGGTTTGGCTCAGGCAATCGAGGTTTCTTTGCGGTCGAAATAAGCTTCAACTTCGAAGCCAGAGGATTTACAGCGGAAAAGACGGCCAGACCCAGTGCCAGACAAACAAACAGAAGAACGACCAGACCAATGGCGAGCACAACCCATATGAGATACTCGATCACGGTGAAACCAAGATCGCTCATTTCTAACCCTTCACAGGAATGCTACACAGAACCGTCCCCGCGGTCTGTGATTTTCCCCACACGCGGAAGTGACAGTTCTTTCAGGACATTCTTCAGACCCGGGATGCGGAGGATGTGGTGCAGCTACCGCGGATGGCGAGCACAGCCCCTCTCACCCAGCTGGTCAGGGCTACACGGGATGGGCAATAGGTTTGATTCTGGGGATGATCAGATGCACGAGGCCGAGCGCGATCGGATGCATCGAGCCGCAGATGAGAAACAGTGGAACGTAGGAGTGCGTGAACTGCAATATGTAGCCGGCCAATGGAGCAATGATCATGCCACCCACCGCGCCGGCCGCGCCACCGATTCCGACAACCGAAGCCACGTCGCGCGTGGGGAAAATGTCGGACGCCAGCGTAAAGACGTTGGCCGACCAGCCCTGATGAGCGGACGTGGAAATCGAAATCAGCGCCAGTGCCAGCCAGACCTTCCCTGTAAGCACGGCGGCAATGCCGGCAGGCATCGAGAACGCACAGACGGCCATGGCGGTCTTGCGGGCGGCGTTTACGCTCCAGCCACGGCGCAGCAGGAAGCCGGAGAGCCATCCTCCGCCCACGCTGCCGATGACGGCGGCGATGAACGGTATGGTGCCGAACCATTCGAGCTGAGCAATGCTGAAACCGCGCGCCTGCACGAGATACTTCGGAAGCCAGAAAACGTAGAACCACCAGATAGGGTCAGTGAGGAATTTAGCAACAGTAAATCCCCACGTTCCACGGTAGCGCAGTAGCCGTTTCCATTCGATCTGGGTCTCAGGCTCGTCCTCTTCTCCCGCCTCGCGGAACTCGATCTTGCGGAGTTCCTCGATGGACAACCACGGATGCAGGCGGGGCGTCCGGTAGAGAACCAGCCACGTCACCATAATGACCAGCGCGAACAGGCCCGTGATGATGAAGGCCGCCTGCCATCCCCAGTGCAGCAGGATGGCCCCTACCACCGGGTAGGCAATCACATTTCCGATGTTCGTTCCGGAATTGAAGATTCCGGTGGCCAATGCCCGCTCACGTTTGGGAAACCATTCGGCGACGGCTTTGATGGAAGCTGGAAAATTGCCCGCTTCGCCTGCACCCAGCATGAACCGGGCGATGCCAAACGACATGACCCCGCGGGCGAGAGCATGGCCGACCGTGGCAAGGCCCCACCATCCCATGGACAGAGCGTAGCCGACCCTTGTACCCAGCCAATCGATGATGCCGCCGGAAATCAACATGAATATGGCATAGGCCCACATGAATGCGGCGATGATCCAGCCGTAGTCGGCTTCGTTGATGTGGAAAATCCGCTGAAGGTGGGGTGCGAGAATGGCAATCGTACCGCGGTCTATGTAATTAACCGTGGATCCGCAGAAGAGCAGCGCGCAAATCCACCACCGGAGATGAGGCAGCGTGCGGTGGCCCTGGCCCGAGGATTGCGAAGTCGTGGCTGGACTCGTTTCGGCCATGAGGAATTGGCTTTATAGAACAGGCCCAATGACTCTGAAAGAACCCATCCAAGCGCCAGGCTGGCAGCGCTGCACAGCACACCGCTACGGGTCTGGGGACTATCTCACTTGGCGCAAGGCATTCTATGCCCGCAAGGTAAGCAAGTCAAAACAATCCTTTCGGGAGGAGTTGAAGAATTGCGGTCACTACCTTGGGCAACACCCGGCCGCTGGCTTGGACTCGCCTCCACGACAGACAAGAGCGCGCCGACTCCGTTGCCGTCAGGCACGGGTTTGGTTTTTGACCCAGGCGTGCTGCGGATCATCGCTCCACGCGCCGTAGCGCCGTTCTTCGCCGGCCAGCACCCAGGTGTAATGCAACTCGTAACCGGGCGCCGCCACCACAGGATGGTAGCCTTTCGGCAGCAGCACTGTGTCGCCGTCGCGCACCACAAATACAGTGGAGAATCCTTCCGGATCATCGGGCGATGTGTAGGTCCAGATAAAACCAAAGCCTTGCGAAGGCTTGACGCGAAAGAAATAGACCTCTTCAAGCACGGCTTCATTGGGCGGGTTTTTGCGGTCATGCTTGTGCGGCGGATAGCTTGACCAGTTGCCGGAGGGATTCAGTGTTTCACCTGCCAGCAGCCGCTCAGCCTGGACGTTCTGGTCGAGGGCTGAGTAAACCGTCCGCTGCCAGTTGTCGCGCCCGGCACGGTTGACCGTAACGTCCTTGGACTCCATCAGCCGCGGTGGCAACTCAGTGGTGCAGGGAGCGGAGAAGATGCCAATGTCCACCGCGTCTGAAGCAGCGGTGATCTCAAAGCTGGAATGAATAGGGATATAAACCATGACGGGTGGGCCGGAGAACACGTCCGGACGTCCGCCGGCTTTGGAATACACTTGTTTCTGCCCTTTGGCGTTTTCAATCGAAACCGAAGCCGTGCCTGAAAAGATATCCAGAACGTATTCTCGCTCGCCCGTTTTACCGGAGTGATGCTCTCCGCTCTTCAGTTGCAGCCGGGCGAAATCCAGAAAGCGCATGGTGCCGGGCGCAACGATCTGCTGATACTTTCCGTTGGCTTTGGCTTTGATGTGACGTTCCATGAGAATTCTCCTTTCAGGTCTCGAAGGCCCGGAAATTCAGATGATGATTAGGCCCCGAGGGATCACTGTAGCGGGGGGCATTGGCCGGCACAGCGCCGTTCTTGGCCCGCACGGCTTACTGTCCGGCGGCGTACTTTTGCCATGCCTGCGCAACGCCCGCCTGCTGATAGTCGCCATGGTGAATCAGAACACGGTAGCGCAACGTGAGGCTTTTTCCGGCCGGGATGGCGTAACTGCCGTCGAGCCTGGGATTGTTGAAAAACTCTCGCAGGCCAAACGGATTGACCGCAAACAAACCATAGCCCCTTGCCATCCAGGTGGTTGGATGCCGCAGATTATGAGGGTTATCGAAAATGGCAACACCCACCTCTTCGCCGTCAACATTTCCGTAATAATCCACCCAGTCGGCCTTTTTGCCCCAGATGTCTTTTTCACCGGTCCCACCGTTTGAATTAACCATGTGGGCCGGTGGCGAGTCAAGCGCGTGAACGACGCGGATGGCAAACGTCCCTTCCTTTGTATCGGCGATCTTCAAAGGCCCGTGGTTCGCGCGGATTGTGAACGTGCAGTCGATAATCCGGTCGGTTTTGCCGCCTGAGAACGCGTACTCCTGGACCTCCTCTCCGATAGCTTCGCCGTCCGGCTTGACGAGATCAAACGTCGCACGTACAACTCCGGAATGGGGTCCACCGTGCATCTCCTGGACTTTGCGGATTACCGTCCTGCCCTTGGGCAGGTCCTCGCTGGGATAGTAGATGCCGTTTACGGTCTGCTGCGCGCGGGTCAGGTTCTTCTCCGCCCAGAAATCGATCCCATTAATGTTGCCGTGGCCGAAATACATGGCGCGCTGATGAGGATGATCGTGGTCCTCGCCGGGGATGTCCGTGACCATCGGCCAACTGCGCGTGACAATGGTTCCCTGTGCGCTGCGCAACGGAAACAGGTATGGCTTAGGAGACTCCGGGCCGAAGTAGTAAGTGGTGAAAGGGCTGCCGCCGATCTCAACGTTGATCTGGTTGCCGGTCCGAGTGACCTTGACAGGCTCCTGGGCGAAAAGGACCATTCCACCCATGAGAGCAAGCACAACCGCTATAGTAACAAAGTTCCTGTTCCTCATGAAGCACCGCAGATGAATTTGAGAAGAATGTGCAGGACAAAAGCAGAATGCAAGCTTAATCTCTGAACATCATCCGATGCGTATCATCAAGCATCCAAGAAATTGCGAATTCTAACATCAAAGCAGAGGCAGTTCAAATGGAACGAAAATGACTCAGGTCTCAGGCATCGCATGCCGCCGAGCTTCGTACGGCATTCAAAACCCGCGCGCCGCAACGCACCGAATGGCCTGCCGAGTCGGTGCTTTATCGAGTCAATGCAGGGTAGGGGTGGATGGTGGAATCGACGATGCCGATCTCGACGCGGCGGTTGATGGCACGCGCTTCGGGAGAGGACCCGGGCACCAGGGGATCGGCTTCTCCAAAACCTTTGGTGCTCATGATGCTCGGGTCAAGCCCGTTCTGGACAAGATAATCGTAAACGGCCTTTGCGCGGCGCTCGGAGAGTTTCAGATTATACTCTCTGGTGCCGATGTCGTCCGTGTAGCCATAAACGTAAATATGATACCCCTTCAGAGTTGAAAGAATGCCGGCGATGCGGCTCAGGACCTGTTTGTCCTCGGGCCGCAGGGTTGACTTGTCAAAATCAAACCGGATGGATTTGCTGCCGAGCGTCATCACCAGGCCCAAGGCGGTGCGGCGGGTTGTGGCAATCTGTCCAAGGGCTTGTTGCAGGCGGTCGAGTTCCGCCTCGCGTTCTTTGCGATATTCTTCTGCTTTTTGCTGGGCTTCGGCAGCGAATTGCTGAGCCTGTTGGGCCTGCTGCTGGAACTGCGCCTTGGCCTTTTCAGCCTGGTCTCGTTCGCTCGCCGCCTGCCGGGCGCTCTGCTCGGCCTGTGAAGCGCGGTCGAGCGCAGACTCTGCCTTCTCGGAAGCCGCAGCCACGTTCTGATTGTTTTGCTGGACCTGGGCGCTAAGCTGGGTAACTTCCCGGCCGATTTGATTCAGGCGAGAAAGCACAAGAAAGGAAAGAATTCCGACCGCTGCAAGCGCCAGGATGGCAATCAGCACGGCCCAGGACGCCCATGACTTTTTACGGCAAGGCGTATCCCCTTCCGTCCCGGATTTAGAATTCCGTTCCGAAAGATGATTCATCACTGCGTCCTTTGGCTCATTCTATCGCGGCGGCACGGCTCTGATCTACCGGGATTGAGAAGAACCCGCCGCAGCATGGGTGTAACAAAACCGCTTCTCGGTCGTGCGACTCAATGCAGACAGGCGCAATTGCGGGGATGCGGAGATTTCCTGGAGGGGATAAACCGGATATGCAGAAACGCGGACCCGGGAGGCAATGATCTTGGAATGGTACCCTCTGGGCGTAAAGCTGTATAGCCACGCCCAGAAGGCCATGTTCTTGCTCTATTCGCCGCCGCCTCCGGTCAGCTCCTTGACGATATTGCTGACAAAGGCCTTTGCATCGCCAAAGAGCATCAAGGTCTTGTCCATGTAATAGAGCGGGTTGTCGATGCCGGCAAAACCCGGGCTCAGGCTTCGCTTGATCACCATCACCGTGCGCGCTTTGTCGACTTCGATGATGGGCATGCCGTAGATGGGGCTACCCTGGTCGGTTTTAGCGGCGGGGTTGGTCACATCGTTGGCGCCGATAATCAATGCCACGTCGGTCTGAGGCATTTCGCTGTTGGCGGTTTCCATGTCGATGAGCCGATCGTAAGGAATATCCGCCTCCGCCAGGAGGACGTTCATGTGGCCCGGCATGCGCCCGGCGACAGGGTGGATGGCGAACCGGAGCTCCACTCCCTTTTTCGTGAGCACGTCGAAAAGCTCCCTCACTTTGTGCTGTGCCTGGGCGACTGCCATGCCGTAACCCGGGACAACAATCACGGAGTTCGAAGCGCCCAGGATCGCGGCAGCTTCTTCCGGCGTAGCGCTGTGTACAACGCGCTCTTCTCCCGCGCCGGCTGCCGAAACCTGAAGCTGACCAAACGCTCCGAACATGACGTTGGTAAAGGACCGGTTCATGGCCTTGCACATGATGACGGCCAGGATGAACCCGGAAGACCCGTCAAGGGCACCGGCGACCACCAGCACTTTCGAGTTGAGCACAAAACCGAGCAGTGCAGCGGTGAGGCCGACGTAAGAGTTAAGGAGGGCAATGACGGTCGGCATGTCGGCGCCGCCGATCGGAGTCACCAGCAGCACGCCGAACAGCAGCGAAATGATCACCATGGCCGGGAAGAAAAGCGGCGCCACCGGGTTGAAAATAAGAACAAGCGCAGAGAGAACGGCCGCTCCAAGCACCGAAAGGCTGACGATGTTCTGTCCCTTGTACACAATCGGGCGCTGCGGGAGCCACTCCTGGAGCTTGCCGGCTGCGATCAAGCTCCCCGTGAAGCTGAGCGAGCCGATGATCACTTCCAGTGATATCTCGGTCATCTCAAACTTCGTGATATGCGGTATGCGCATGTAATATTCGGAAATCCCGATCATGGCCGCGGCCAGCGCGCCGAAAGCATGGCTCATGGCGGTCCGCTGCGGAACAGCGGTCATATGGACCATGCCGAGCGGAATGCCGATGATGACGCCGATCAGCAGGGCAATCAGAACCCACTTGAAGCGGACGAGTTCAGGATTGAAAAAGGTCGTGACCACAGCGATCGCCGCGCCGATCTCGCCGATCAGCACTCCGCGACGCGCGGTCGCGGGCGAACTCAGCCACTTCAGCGACAGGATGAAAAAGGCGATCGCCACAATGTACGAGAAGTCAGTGAGGTATTGCACAGTTATCTGGTTCATTGTTTTTTACGTCCGCTCAGTTTGAACATCCGCAGCATGCGGTCAGTAATCAGGAAGCCGCCGACCATGTTGCTGAATGCCGCAGCCACCGCGATCGCCCCTAAAATCTCGGAAAGCTCGGATCCCGGTCGTGCTGCAATGATGATGGCAGCGACCACGACAATGGCGTCCAGGGCGTTGGTTAAGGCCATCAGAGGCGTATGCAGCAGCGGGGAGACCCGGCGGATGACTTCAAATCCCAGGAATCCCGCCAGCACAAAAACGTACAGGTTTGAGATAAAACCCTCTGGCACGGTGCCCTCCTTCAATTCAACATTTGGTTACGCAGGAAGCCGGACGGCCCTCGCAGGCCGCCGCGCAGCCCGCGGTCCTTATTGAGAAGCCTTCTGCGCAGCAAGTGGTGGCAGCGAGAAAAATTCGCGCACTCGGGCGTGGACCACCTGGCCGCCGCGCGTGACCATTGTTTCACGGGTGATTTCATCATCCAGCGCGAGTTCCGGCTTCCCGCCCTTGAACAGGTGGGTGAGGAACGTGCTGATGTTCCGCGCGTACATCTGGCTGGCGTGGTAAGGAACAGTGCTGGCCAGGTTGATGTAACCCACGATGCTTACGTTGTGCTTGACGACAATCTTGCTGGCCTCCGTCAATTCGCAGTTCCCGCCGCGCTCGGCGGCCAGGTCCACAATCACCGAACCCGGCGCCATGCTCTTTACCATGTCTTCAGTTACAAGAACGGGCGGCTTCTTGCCTGGAATAACTGCGGTCGTAATCACCACATCGCTTTCCGCCACCACGCGCGACAGCAATTCCCGCTGGCGCTGATAAAACGTATCATCCTGCGCCTTGGCATAGCCGCGCTCATCCTGTGCGTCCTTGGCCTCGATGGGCAATTCGACAAAACGTCCTCCAAGGCTCTGGATCTGCTCCTTGACGGCCGGCCGCACATCGTACGCCGAGGCCACGGCGCCCAGACGGCGGGCGGTCGCGATCGCCTGGAGTCCGGCAACGCCTGCACCAATGATGAAGACGCGCGCGGGGGTGATTGTTCCCGCAGCCGTCGTCAGCATTGGGAAGAGTCGAGGCAGCGTGTCAGCGGCGAGCAGCACCGCCTTGTAGCCGCAGATCGTTGACATCGACGAAAGGGCGTCCATGCTCTGCGCGCGTGTGATTCTCGGCATGAACTCGACGCTGAAAGACGTAACGCCCTTCGATGCGATGTCCTGTAACGTCTCGAGCGCGCCAAGCGGCCGCAAAAACCCAACGAGAAACTGTCCCTGCCGATACAGCGGAACATCTTCCTTTCCCGTCCTGTCGTTTGATCCGTGGCAGAGTACCTGAACAATGATGTCGGCGGTCTTGAAAACTTCCTCGCGGCTGGCCAGAATCCTGGCTCCCTTTTCTGTGTAATCATTGTCGGGATATCCGGCGTCGAGGCCCGCCCCAGCCTGGATGACGACTTCAAAGCCCGCCTTCGTCAAGGAGGGAACCACGGAAGGAACCATGGCCACCCGCCGCTCACCAGGGAAGCTCTCTTTGGGAATGCCTATGATCATGACAACTCCTCTCTCTTAGCCCTTTCCGACGTTCCGTGCGGACCAGACGTCGCTTTCCAGAATTCCCACCGGAACATTTCCTGATTTTTTTAATCGGCCCAGGGAACAGATTTTCCGCTTATTTAATGCCGAATGGTGTGATGCGCATCACATTGATGCGTGATAAATCACACTATTCTACCAATCCTCATTCTCAGAACTTTCGTCTGATGCCGCCAAACCCCCTATTTCACCACAAAATGGCCAGGATGATAAAGAAAATGAGACAACTTCTCGTACGGATCTGCACAAAACCGCGGGAAATCCACAAGCGAGACCAGGAAACGCCGGTCCAGTGTTCATTGGCCGGATTGCAGCGTTTGAGAACCAGGTTTCCCCCAATAATTGATTGACTTCGTCGCACGAGCCAGAATAGATTGCACTTGGGCCTGTCCATCATGCCGAACACAATCGATTTTTCCGAAATCCGGCTGCACTGGGTGCAGGTCCCGCTGCACGAACCTTTCAGGATCTCGAATGGCGAGGTCTCTGTCAAAGACGCCGTGTTGGTTGAAATGTGTTCGAAAGACGGCGAATCCGGCTGGGGAGAGGCCTCGCCGATGGGCGGTTCCTTTTATTCCTCCGAAACGCCCGAAACCACATGGGAGTTTCTTCGCAACAAGGCCATTCCTCGACTGCTGGCAGGACCGGTTCCCGAGCCGGAGAAGTGTTTCGAGTGGCTCTCAGAATTTCCGGGCGAGCCTTTTGCCAAGGCCGGAGTCGAAGGCGCCCTCTGGGACTTCCGGGCGAATCGGAAACGCGCGCCACTCTGTGAAATGCTGGGAGGGAGGGCGCGACCCATTCCATCCGGCGCAGCCATCGGCCTGATGCGGTCGGTTTCTGATCTACTCGACCGTGTGGAAACTTTTTTAAATGAGGGCTACCGGCGCATCAAGATCAAGATCATGCCAGGCCATGACGTAGAGTTGGTGCGAGCCGTACGTGAGCGTTTCGGAGCTGTTCCTCTAATGGTCGATGCCAACGCCGCCTATCGCCTGGAGGACGCGGCCGTTTTTGAAGAGCTGGATGGCTACGGGCTGATGATGATCGAGCAGCCGCTCGGACGCAGGGAACATGAAGAACACGCGGAATTGCAGCGGCGGCTGCGGACCCCGATTTGCCTCGACGAATCAGCCGAGGACCTGGAAGCGATCAATCAGATCATTCGGCTTGGCAGCGCGAAAATTATCAACATCAAGGTGCAGCGCATGGGAGGGCTGATGCCCGCAAAGCAGGCGCATGACCGGGCGCGCGCGGCAGGCATTCCCTGCTGGGTAGGCACGATGCCCGAGCTTGGAATCGGTTCTGCTCAGGCCCTTCACTTGGCGACGCTTGATAATTTCCTATTTCCAACCGACGTTGAAGCTTCTGCGCGCTGGTTTAAGGATGACATCATTGTTCCTCTGATTGAAATTTCCGGCAAAGGTTACATCTGTCTTCTTCAGAGACCGGGCATGGGCTATCGGATCGACATGGAAAAGGTGGCGAGATATAGAGTCCGCTGCGAGGTGTTTAAGCAATGAGGGCGTTAACCGTTGAAGAATGCGGCCGCCGCCTTTGGCATCGCCTGATTCCGGCAGTTCCAGTCCCTATGACGGCCAAAGCGGAGGTTGACTCGAAGGCCCAGAGAAACTATGTCGCTTATATGAAACGCCAGCCCATTGCAGGCATCGCCGTATGGGCGCACACGGGCCGCGGCTTGCATCTCAGCCGCGAGCAGCGCATTGCGGTGTTGCAGGAGTGGGGCCAGGGGCTTGGGCCTGACAAGCTCATCATCGCTGGTGTCGGAGCGTCGCACGACCGCGCCGGCACATTTTCGACCTATGTTGATTCCGCGATTGAAATGGCGAACGATGCGCTCCAGCACGGCGCACAGGCTTTTCTGATTTACGCTCCGTCTCCCTTGCGAACGATAACCGGACCGGATGAGATCGAGAAGATGGTTCTTGATTATCACCGGCAACTTGCGGGGCTCCATGCTCCCATGATTCTTTTCTACCTTTACGAGGCTGCAGGCGGAATTTCCTATTCGCAGGACCTTCTTCGGAAACTACTTCTACTGCCGGAGATCGTGGGCATCAAGCTGGCTACGCTCGACAGTGTCATGACTTATCAGGATACGGCGCGCCTGATTGCGGAAGAGTTTCCCGAGAAGATTCTGATCACGGGTGAAGACCGGTTTCTTGGCTACAGTCTGATGGCAGGGGCACAGGCAGCCTTAATTGGCATGGGAGCGGCCTGCACTGAACTCCAGCATAACCTGATGGATGCTTTTTTCAGCGGGCACGCCACGGAATTTCTGGACCTTTCGAATGCGGTAGACAGCCTCTCGCAAGCCCTGTTCATTCCTCCGATGGAAGGATACATTCGACGGATGCTTTGGACGCTGGTTCACTTGGGCGTAATCGGTCGCGAGTCTGCACACGATCCGTGGGGGCCCGAACTGCCTGAAAGCGAGTTCACCAGAATCAGGGAAACGCTCACTGCCATCGGCGAATTAGAGGGCCCGCAAACACCGAAGGACTGAACCTTACATGGAAGAATATTTCCCGCCACGGGTCCGACTTCGCGGCAAGCCGCAGCTGAGCCACCGGGAAGTCGCGCAACTCCAAAAGGACTTTGACGATTTCCGAAACGGACTTCCTCGTCTTCTCGAATCCCATGTTCTCTCAACCTACGGTATTGATCTGAAGAGCGAATACGGCGGTTTGCCCGTCAAGAATCCTTTCGGTAAAGCTTCGGGGCAGCTCTCGCTTGCCGCGCATCAGGTGGAAAAAGATGCCAACGCGGGACTCGGTTTCGTCATTCTCAAAACAGTCATTGCGCAGGACAGCCAAGGCGGGCAAAGCATGTGGGAGTGGGCAATTCCGGAAACACGCATGACCGTCGAACGCATTCGCGGACGCAGCGGCGCAGAAGGCCGGACCGTGACATGGAAGGGCCGCGGATGGTATGACACTCTCGAAGCCTATCAGAGATTTTTTGACCAGGCGCTTGCGATCGGGGCTTCCTCGCGGACGCTCATTGTTCCTTCTGTCAAGTATCACCTGCCCACGCCCGACGAGGATTTCTGGAAAGAGGATGAGTACGCTTTCACCACGAACCTTCTCTTAGAAGCGTGGAGAAAGCATTGCTCGGAATCGGCGATGCCGCTTGAGAAGGACTTCAGCCCGACGCTTGCAGGGTCAGGACGCGCGGCGCAGCAGGTGAAAATCCTTGAGTGGCTGGCAAAGGTCCCAGCGCTGATCCACGGCGTATCGCCGGGAAGAATCCGCGTTGGTCTCAAGATGTTCAATGCGCTGTTTGAGGATGATTTCCAGGTGCGCATGCTGGATGCCGTGCACGGAGTAAAAGGCGACGCCCGACCGGATTTTCTTGTGTATGCCAACCGGCTTTTTGATCCGCAGAAGCGATACCTGGACAAAGTTGGGGTTGCCTACGGCGGTCCGGACTTGAGCGATCGCAACCTGAGCGTGCTCGAGAAATTTCTGGCACGGCATTTTGCCCGGGCCGGCAGGCCGGAACTCTTGCCTTTCAGCGCCACCGGCGACATCCATTCCGGCCGCCTCGCCGCCGAGTACCTGCTGCGGGGCTGCTCGACTTTCCAGATGCACACGGTTTTTCAATTGCCGGACAGTGAGTACGCGATGAGGTCGGGAGGAAAGTCGGAAAAGGCGTTGCATCTTTTGCTCTTCCACCCCGAGGAGGGATTGATTGCGTGGCTTCTGCATCTTCAGGCGAGGTTTGGATGGAGGGCAGGAACGTGCGTGTGCGAGATGGCGGAGTGGTGCCGCGATCACTGGCCGGAGGTTGAAGCGGAACTGGTCAGCGGCGCGGTTAACGCACAGGGTTCGTAAGCCGGCGTTGGTGCTGCGCTCTCTGTGCTTGCCTGATTTCAGTCAGGTTGCACAAAGCAGTTAAGCATCTTCAACACGAAAGCTTGGGGGGGCGAAGAAGCCGCCAGTAATAGCGCTTTTCAGAGTTAATGCTTTTCAGTACATTCGGCAGAGGTTGGCCAACGTTTTGACAACATAAAAACGACACCGGAAGAAGCCTGGAGAGAAGGCATTCATGCGTGTTTTTTACGGATGGTGGATTGTCGTTGCGGCTTTCCTCAACCTCTTTTTTGCCGTTGGGATCATTTTCTACGGCTTGCCTGTTTTCTACCCGGAACTCGTGAAACATTTGGGTTTCTCGCGCAGCCAGGTGACGGAAGGCATCTTGATCGGTTTTCTCATCATTGCGCCATTCGTCGGCTATATCGGTTCGCAGATTGACCGGCGCGGGGCGCGGGCGGTCATCCGTTTTGGGTTGTTGTTCGTAGGAGTGCCGCTGGTGCTGATGGGGCGGATGGTGCAACTGTGGCAGTACTATCTGCTCTCCGTCGCGGAGGTCTTCGGTTACATTCTGACAGGCCCCATTCCCAATCAGGTCCTGATCGCTCGATGGTTTCGCGCGGCGCGCGGCCGGGCCATGGGGTATTCCTATCTTGGGCTGGGGCTGGGTGGCGCGGTTTCCCCTGTCTTCATTCACTTTCTCATTGCGAATTACGGCTGGCGGCGAGCCTTTGAGGTGGTTGGGATCCTGATAATGGCCGTGCTTATGCCTATTGCTCAGTGGGTCACGCGCTCTGATCCATCGGAAATGGGCCTCGTGCCAGATGGTGCCCCGCAGCCCGATTCAGGGTTCGCCCAACCTGAAGCCGTGTTCGATCTGCGCCGCGTGACGCGTTCCGCCAACTTCTGGCTGATTCTGCTGGGCAGCACGCTCGTGATCGGAGCGATTGGCACGGTGATCCAGCAATTCGTGCTGTTTCTGCAGGACCAGAATTACACGCTGGGACAGGCCTCGGTAATTTCCAGCGGACTGCTTTTTGCGGGCCTTGCCGGGCGGGTGATTGTCGGCTATCTGGCAGACCGCTTCCAGAAGAAAAATGTGATGGCGACGTTCTACCTTGTCCTTGCGCTGGCTATACCGCTGCTCTTTTTTGCTCACCAACCCATAGCGGCCTGGACGTTTGCCATCGTTTTTGGCTTTGCCATGGGCGCAGACTACATGCTGATCCCGCTGGTGACAGCGGACTGCTTCGGCCTGGCGACGCTGGGCAAGCTGCTTGCCGTCATCATCATGGCGAATTCGCTGGGGCAGTGGATCGGTCCGTGGATGGCAGGCATGATTTTTGACGCGACGCAGAGTTACAACATCGCCTGGACCGTGGTCACCCTCGGCGGCGTGCTGGGCGCTTACCTGATTTATTCCATTAACACCAGCCGCGAGAAAACCGCGGACAAAACTGTTCGTGCTGCCCCTGCATAAGGCCCGTGTAACGCGGGGTCTTTTCAAACCTGCGTGCAATATCCTCAGTCACATCTGGTTCCTGCATACCCCGATCGAACGTGATGCAGCGACAGTCGTATTCTCTCTCGGAAAGGTTGTCATCTCCCCGCTCTTCTTTCCCCCTAAACATCTCAACCCCGCAGAGGGGGGATACGATGTGAATAGGCTGTACCACTGGTGCGGGGCATTTGACTTGGATGCGAGGAGGTATTAGCATTGAATGTTTGCCCAAGTGTAAATATATCCTCTTGAGGGGGTTGTTATGGCGGTGAAGGTAGGTATCAATGGGTTTGGACGCATTGGCCGCAATGTTTTTCGTTCGGCACTGAACGATCCAAACATCGATATTGTAGCGGTAAATGACATTACGGACCCCAAAACTCTGGCGCACTTGCTGAAATACGACTCGGTGCTGGGAAATCTCAGCATCGACGTCACCTATGGCGAAGACAGCATCAAAGTCGGCGGAAAAACGATCAAGGTATTTAAGGTCAAAGACCCGTCACAGCTCGATTGGCCCTCACTGGGAGTGCAGATTGTCGTCGAGTCCACAGGACTCTTCACGAAAGCCGAGGATGCGGCAAAGCACCTGCGAGGCAGTGTCAAGAAAGTCATCATTACGGCCCCGGCCAAGGGCGAAGATATTACCATCGTGCTGGGTGTGAATGAAAAGAGCTACGATCCTGCGAAACACCACATCATTTCCAATGCTTCCTGCACGACCAATTGCCTGGCGCCGGCGGCCAAGGTTGTGGACGAAAACTTTGGCATCAAGAAGGGAGCCATGACCACCGTCCACTCCTACACAAACGACCAGCGCATTCTCGATTTGCCGCATAAAGACCTGCGCCGCGCACGCGCCGCTGCGCTCTCCATCATCCCCACCACCACCGGCGCCGCAAAGGCCGTGGGACTGGTTCTTCCGCACCTCAAGGGCAAGCTCGACGGTTATGCCATGCGCGTGCCCACGCCCAATGTCTCGCTGGTTGATCTGGTCGCCGTAGTGGAGAAGCCGACCACAACGGAGGAACTGAACGCGGCGTTCAAGAAGGCGGCCGAGGGCCCGCTCAAGGGAATCCTTGAGTTCTGCGAAGATGAACTGGTTTCAGTCGACTTCCGCGGCAACTCGAACTCCTCTATTATCGACGCCGGGTTCTGCAAAGTGGTTGACGGCGATCTGGTGAAGGTCACCGCCTGGTACGACAACGAGTGGGGATACTCCTGCCGTGTCCGCGACCTGATCAATTACGTTGCCAAGAAGCTTTAGGGAGCAGTCAGCCATCAGAAGTCAGTGGCTGGAAGCAAGGAATCAGAGAGTTCCGAGCTGAAAGCTGGACGCTGATGGCTGCCAGCCCGCCACGCGGCTGCCTTCCCAGGGCGTTTCTGTCCAGGGCGTTTCTGTACGGCTTGTTTCGTGTTCCATCCCTCTGCGAGGTGTAAGAAATGGCTAAACAATCTATTCGAGACGTTGACCTGAAAGGCAAAATTGTTTTCATGCGGGTTGATTTCAACGTGCCACTCGATGATAAAGGAGAGATCACCGACGACACGCGCATTCGCGCCAGCCTGCCAACCATCCAGTTTGCGCTCGAACGCGGAGCAAGGCTCGTGCTGGCCTCTCATCTCGGCCGCCCTAAAGGGAAAGTCAATCCTAAGATGAGCCTTCAGCCTGTCGCCGAGCGCCTGGCGGTGCTGCTGAACAAGCCTGTGAGTTTTGCCTCGGACTGCATCGGCCCTGAAGCCGAGAAGCATGTGGTGAAACTCAAGGATGGCGACGTGCTACTGCTTGAGAACCTGCGTTTCCACAAGGAGGAGGAAGCAAACGATCCAGAGTTTGCCAAACAACTGGCCGGTCGGGCGGAGGTCTATATCAATGACGCTTTTGGCTCCGCGCATCGCGCCCATGCCTCCACGGAAGGAATCACCCACTACGTGCCGGTAAAGGCCGCAGGCCTGCTGATGGAAAAAGAGCTCGAATATCTGGGCAGGGCGCTTGAGAACCCTCAGCATCCTTACGTTGCCATCGTGGGCGGGGCCAAAGTGTCCGACAAGATCGATTTCCTCCGCAACCTGATGGGATTTGCGGACACCATCCTGATCGGAGGGGCGATGGCATACACGTTCCTCAAAGCGCAGGGTGTGGAGGTGGGTCTCTCAAAATTCGAGGCTGACAAGCTTGATCTGGCGAAGGAGTTGCTCGATCAGGCGAGGCAGAAAAATGTGGATCTCCGTCTGCCCAAGGACCATGTAGTGGCTGAAAAGCTCGATGCCTCCGCAAAAGCGGAGACGGTTGACGGCGTCAGCATTCCGGCTGACCGGCTGGGCGTGGATATTGGTCCTAAAACGAGAGCTGAATATGCCGGGGAGATCAGGAAAGCCAGAATGATCATCTGGAACGGGCCTATGGGCGTATTCGAGATTGACCAGTTCGCGCAGGGCACGATCGAGGTTGCTCGGGCCGTGGCCGAATCGGAGGCAGTCTCAATCGTCGGCGGAGGCGATTCCGTGGCTGCGGTGCACAAGGCTGGGGTCGAAGATAAGATCACGCACATTTCAACCGGCGGCGGCGCCTCACTCGAATTCCTGTCGGGACTCAAGCTGCCCGGCGTGGAAGCTCTGCCGGAAAAATAGCAGGCAGAAGGCAATAAGCTAAAGGAACAGGGTGCAAGGTGCCGACCGAAGAAGGAGCCTTGTCAATTCCGTCTATGGCATACACCATTGAGTCGCTAGAGCCTTCCGATTGGGAATCCGTACGTGCCATTTACCTGGAAGGAATTGCGACGCGAAACGCCACCTTCGAGACGGACGCTCCGAGCTGGCCAAAGTGGGATTCTTCGCACCTTCCTTTCGGTCGCCTGGTGGCCCGCGAGAACGGCATGGTGCTCGGCTGGGCGGCGCTCAGCCCCGTGTCAGACCGCTGCTGCTATTCGGGAGTTGCTGAAATCAGCGTCTATGTTGGCGCGCCCCATAGAGGCCGGGGTATTGGCACAGCCCTTCTGCAGGCCACAGTTGAAGCTTCAGAGACGCAGGGCATCTGGACCCTGCAGGCTGGCATCTTTCCGGAAAATCTGTCCAGCCTTGCTCTTGTCAGAAAATGTGGATTCCGCGAAGTCGGACGCCGAAAACGCCTCGGCCGGCTGGACGGGATATGGAGAGACGTGCTTTTACTGGAGCGGCGCAGTGAAATCGTGGGATTGTAGCTGGTAGCCAGGGGGATTCATGCGACGACCTGTTATTGCTGGTAACTGGAAAATGTACAAGACGCGCGGTGAGGCCGTGCAGTTCATTGAGAAGCTCAAGCCCCGTGTGGCAAGCGTCAAGCACTGCGATGTGGTTGTAGCCCCTCCGTTCACGGCGCTGGCGGATGCTGCCCAAGCTGCGCAAGGAAGCGCCATCGGTATAGCGGCACAGGACGTCCACTGGGACGCCGAAGGCGCACACACCGGCGATATTTCGGCCGGAATGCTGCTGGACGCCGGATGCGCTTATGTGATCATTGGCCACTCGGAGCGCCGCCACGACCACGGAGAAACCGACGAGCAGGTGAACCGCAAATTGAAGGCCGCGCTCGCAGCAGGACTGACGCCGATTGTCTGCGTGGGAGAAACGCTGGATGAGCGCGAGGCGAATCAGACGCAAAAAGTGCTCGAACGCCAGTTCCTGCGCGGTTTCGCCGGGTTGACCCCCCCGGAGTTTTCCCGTATCATTATGGCGTATGAGCCGGTTTGGGCGATCGGGACCGGTCGTACCGCTACGCCGGAACAGGCGGCGGAAAGCCACGCGTATCTGAGGGAGTTGGCGCGCCACCACTTTGGCGAACAGCAGGCGCAAGCCGTGAGGATCCTTTACGGCGGCAGCGTCAAGCCGGAAAATATCAAGGGCTTGATGGCCCAGGCGGAGCTTGACGGGGCGCTGGTGGGCGGCGCAAGCCTCAAAGTGGAATCCTTCACGGCGATCATCAATTATCCGGCGGCTTGATTTTGATGCGCAGCCGCAGGCGGGCTTGAAAGGAATTTTTCATGATTTTGGCAGTCACGATACTCCAGGTGCTCGCGAGCATTCTGTTGATCGTCATTATCCTTATCCAAGGTGGCGAGAACGTCGACATGGCTGCGGCATTTGGCGGCTCGAGCCAGGCGGCTTTCGGACCGCGCGGAGCGGTCACGACACTCGCAAAGATTACCTGGGTGCTTGGCTTTATTTTTGTGGCAACTTCGGTGACGCTGGCGATCTGGGCCAGTAAGGGAACTTCAAGCTCGGTGTTGCAGAACGCGCCGCAGAGCCAGCCGGCTCCGACGGCCCCGGCAACTCCTGGCAAGAAGTAACAGGCCGCTTTTTGCAATGCCGTGTCCTGATGCACGGACCCGTTAATAAGCCTCCCACGCGGAAGTGGCGGAATTGGCAGACGCACCAGCTTGAGGGGCTGACGCTCGCAAGAGCGTGGGGGTTCGAGTCCCCCCTTCCGCACCATTCTTCCCTTAAGCTTTACCTCGTACCACTGGTTCGAATCCAAAGACCCAGCGATTTCTCTCCTGGTCGCTTCGACCACATCAAGACCAGGAATCGAATAAGCGGGAGCAGACCAGGCCACTGCAAGAAAATGGGTCGTCAACAGGTTGATTTCCTGATAATATAAAAGGTTTTCTTGACATAAGAATATGGCTGAGAGCAGAGTTAACAATCCGTTTAATTCCCGTTCGCAGCTTGATACCGCAGGCGGGCGCGCCACCATATTCCGTCTGGAAGCTCTTGAGAAGGCAGGGCTGGGGAATATTACGAGGCTGCCTTTCACGATCAAAGTCCTTCTGGAGGCGGTGCTGCGCAACTGCGACGGCAGGCTGATTAAGGAAGATGATGTGGCGGCGCTGGCAGGCTGGAATGCCAAATCCGTTGCGCCCCACGAGGTCCCCTTCAAGCCGGCTCGTGTGATTTTGCAGGATTTTACCGGCGTTCCCGCGGTGGTGGACCTGGCGGCGATGCGCTCAGCGATGAAGCGCCTGGGCGGCGACCCTTCACGGATCAATCCGCTGGTACCGGTCGATCTGGTGATTGACCATTCGGTGCAAGTGGATGTGTTCGGAGTTCCTACGGCGTTCCAGCGCAACGCGGAGATCGAATTCCAGCGGAATCGTGAGCGATATGAATTCCTGCGGTGGGGTCAGCAGGCTTTTGCGAATTTCCGAGTCGTTCCTCCAGCCACCGGGATTGTGCACCAGGTAAACCTCGAGTTTTTGGCCAAGGTGGTGCTGGCGAACATGCAGGGGAACGAGACCGTTCTTTATCCTGATACCCTGGTTGGCACTGATTCGCACACGACCATGATTAACGGTCTGGGTGTGCTGGGCTGGGGCGTAGGCGGCATCGAGGCAGAAGCCGCCATGCTGGGCCAGCCGTATTATTTCCTGACGCCGCAGGTGGTGGGCTTCAAACTCAGAGGCAGTTTGCGTGAGGGCGTGACGGCCACCGATCTGGTCCTTACTGTGACCGAAATCCTGCGTAAAAAGGGTGTTGTGGACAAGTTTGTCGAGTTCTACGGCGAAGGGCTTGCGCAAATGACGCTTCCTGACCGCGCAACGATCGGCAATATGTCGCCTGAATACGGCGCAACCGTGGGATTCTTCCCGGTGGATGAGGAGACGCTGCGCTACCTGCGCCAGACCGGGCGAACGGAAGAGGAAGTGGACCGCGTTGAGCGCTACGCCAAGGAGCAGGGGATTTTCCACAGTCCGGACACGCCTGACCCCGAATACAGCGAAACGATCGAACTGGATCTGGAAACGGTCGAAACCAGCCTTGCCGGGCCCAAGCGCCCGCAGGACCGAATCGCACTCTCGAACATGAAGAGCGCGTTCCGCAAGGCCTTGACGGCACCAGCCAAAGAACGCGGTCTGGGGCTCGCACCGAGCGATGTCGGCCGAACCGCCACAATAAGCTTCAACGGAACCAGCGCAAAGATCGGCCACGGCGCTGTAGTGATTGCCGCGATTACGTCCTGCACGAACACGTCGAATCCTTCCGTGATGCTTGCGGCCGGACTGCTGGCCAAAAAAGCTGTTGAGCGGGGGCTGAGCGTCCCACCTTACGTCAAGACCAGCCTGGCGCCGGGATCGAAGGTTGTAACGGAGTATTTGAAGGCGGCTGGTTTAATGGAGCCGCTGGAGCAGATAAAATTCGCCCTGGTTGGTTATGGCTGCACGACCTGCATCGGCAACAGCGGGCCGCTCCCTCCGGAAGTGTCGAAGGCCGTGAAGGAATACGACCTGGTCGTGGCCGCGGTCCTTTCAGGCAACAGGAACTTTGAAGGACGCATTCATCCCCAGGTCCGCGCCAACTATCTTGCCTCTCCGCCACTGGTTGTAGCGTATGCGCTGGCCGGCACGGTGGATATCGATTTGCCGAATGAGCCGTTGGGCAAGGACCGTGCCGGCAAGCCTGTCTATCTCCGGGACATCTGGCCGACGCGCGAAGAAATTGTTGATGCCATGAACAAGGCCGTTCGTCCCGAGATGTTCCGCCAGGTTTACAGCAATGTGTGGGACGGCAATGAAACCTGGAACGCCATCCCGGTTGCAAGCGGGGCGCTTTATCCGTGGCGTGAGGAATCCACTTACATTCAGGAACCGCCGTTCTTCACAGACCTCACCGCAGACATCCCGCCGATCACGGACATCCGAGGCGCGCGGGTACTGGTACTTTTGGGCGACTCGATTACAACCGACCACATTTCACCTGCCGGCGACATTCCCGAGGACGGCCCGGCGGGCCGGTACCTGATTGAACACGGACTGACGAAGAAGGACTTTAACTCTTTTGGCTCGCGCCGCGGCAATGATCGCGTGATGGTGCGGGGGACATTTGCCAACATACGCTTGAGGAATCTGCTCGTGCCCGGCAAAGAGGGTGGTTATACAGTCCACTTTCCCGACCGGGAGCAGATGTCGATTTTCGACGCGGCTACCCGGTATAAACAGGAAGGCGTTCCGCTGCTGGTGATCGCCGGAAAGGAATACGGTTCCGGTTCATCGCGCGACTGGGCGGCCAAAGGCACGCTCCTGCTGGGAGTTAAGGCAGTGCTTGCTGAAAGCTACGAGCGCATCCACCGCAGCAACCTGGTGGGCATGGGCGTGCTGCCCTTGCAATTCCAGCAGGGTCAGAATGCCGCATCGCTCGGTCTGACCGGAGAAGAGGTGTTTGACATTACCGGCCTTGGCGACCACATCCAGCCGCGTTCGGAAATGACCGTAACCGCTGCGGGCGCCGACGGCAAGAAGAAGGAGTTTAAAGTCATCGCCCGCCTGGATTCTGAGGTTGAAGTCACCTACTACCGCAATGGCGGCATCCTGCCTGCCGTCCTTCGGAATTTTCTGCGGAGCACCTGAGCCGGTCGCTCCGCGGCAAAACCTTGAGTCACGAGTGAGCGTCGCAAACAATCGGACCGGGTTCCACAGTACGCGGCGCCCTTTTCGAGTTATTAAGAAAATAACTGAGAGGATTCTTCTGGTATGAAATCATATAATGGAGTTCCTGTTCCTGAAAACGGCAAGGCGATAACTTTTGCCGACGGCAAGCTGATTGTTCCTGACAACCCCATTATCCCCTTTATCGAGGGGGATGGGACCGGCCGCGACATCTGGAAGGCCACGTCGCGCGTGTGCAATGCGGCGGTGGAGAAAAGTTATGGGGGCAAGCGCCGGGTGGCCTGGTTTGAGGTGTTTGCCGGTGAAAAAGCCTTCCGTCAGTTCGGTGAATGGCTGCCGCAGGGGACGCTCGACGCCATCAAGGAATTCAGGGTAGCAATTAAGGGCCCTCTGACGACGCCTGTGGGCGGGGGTATCCGCAGTCTGAATGTCGCTCTGCGCCAGTTGCTGAATCTGTACGCCTGCTGGCGGCCTGTCAAATACATTCCCGGTGTGCCGTCACCAGTGCGCCATCCGACCAGAATGAACGTTACCATCTTTCGTGAAAACACTGAAGACGTGTACGCCGGGATCGAATGGCGCGAGGGGACGGACCAAGCACGGCGCGTTATCGAATTCGTCAATGCGCTTCTGCGTGAGGACAAGAACAATAAGCAGATCCGCGAGGACTCCGGCATTGGCATCAAGCCGATTTCCATTCTGGGGACCCAGCGGCTGGTGCGGCGAGGCATTCAGTACGCGCTCGACCATGGACTCAATCGCGTGACGCTGGTGCACAAAGGCAACATCATGAAGTTCACCGAAGGCGCCTTCCGCGATTGGGGATATGAATTGGCGAGAAAAGAGTTCCGCGACAAAATCGTCACGGAACGGGAAAGCTGGATTCTCGGAAACAAGGATGAGAACCCCAATCTCACGATCGAGGAAAACGCTGCACTGGTTGAGCCCGGACTTGAAATGGCTCCGGATGCGTTCAAGCAGCAGGTTTATAAGGAAGTAAAGGATTGTCTGGATTCAATCTACGTGACGCACGGCAAAGGCAGATGGAAGCAGATGGTCCTGGTGAATGACCGCATCGCCGATTCCATCTTCCAGCAGATCCTGACGCGCGCGGACGAGTATCAGGTCCTCTGCACGCCGAACCTGAACGGCGATTACCTCTCCGACGCCTGCGCGGCCCAGATCGGCGGGCTCGGCCTTGCACCCGGCGCTAACATCGGCGACGGATACGGCGTCTTTGAGGCGACGCACGGCACCGCTCCGAAATACGCTGACAAGGACGTCATCAATCCTGCGGCGCTGATCCGGTCAGCGGTGCTGATGTTTGAATTTATCGGCTGGCCGGAGGCCGGTGAATTGATCGAACGGTCGCTTGCCGCTACGATTGCGCAACGCCGGGTAACCTACGACCTTGAGCGGCTGATGAAGATGGAAGGCATCACGGGCGTCACCAAACTGGGGACCGCCGCATTTGCCGACGCCATTATCGAAAACATGGCTGAAGTAAAGGCAGGCGCAGCTTAGGGGATGGGTGGCTGCGTTCGGCGTGCTGCTGACCGCAGTTCAGCTTCCGGGTGACCGGCATTTTGCGATGTAAGACCAAGACTGCGGTTTCCACACGACTATCATTGAAATTCCTGAAGCGGAGGACTCGATGCGCAAAAAGATAACAGTTATCGGTGCAGGGAACGTAGGGGCCACGGTGGCCCATCGCCTGGTGGACAAGCAGTTGGGCGACGTTGTGCTGATCGACATTCTGGAAGGAGTGCCGCAGGGCAAAGCGCTTGATCTGCTGGAAGCAGGACCGATTGAAGGCTATGACGTTCGTGTGAAAGGGACCAACGATTACGCGGACACGGCGAATTCGGATGTTGTGGTGATGACAGCCGGGTTCCCTCGCAAGCCGGGAATGAGCCGCGATGATCTGCTGAAAGCCAATTACGACGTGGTCAAAGGTGCTATTGAGAAGGCTGCCAAAGTTTCGCCCCAGGCGATCCTTATCATCGTGACCAATCCACTGGATGCGATGGCGCAGACGGCGCTCCGGGTGAGCGGTTTTCCGCGAAATCGCGTTATCGGCATGGCCGGTGTGCTGGATACCGCGCGTTACCGCACCTTTATCGCCGAAGCACTGAATGTTTCCGTCCAGAACGTCCAGGGATTCGTGCTTGGCGGCCACGGAGACACAATGGTTCCGGTGCCGCGTTACACAACTGTGGCGGGCATACCGGTCGGTGAACTGCTGCCGAAAGACAAGCTGGATGCCATCATCGACCGCACCCGCAAAGGCGGAGCCGAGATTGTGAATTATCTCAAAACGGGCAGCGCATTCTACGCGCCGTCCGCCGCGGTCGTCGAGATGGTGGAAGCCATCTTTTACGACCGCAAGAAAATCCTGCCTTGTGCAGCCTACCTGGAAGGCGAATACGGCATTAACGGACTCTTTGTCGGGGTTCCCGTCAAACTGGGCGCGCGCGGAATCGAGGAGATCATCCAGATCAAGCTGACGCCGGAAGAGCAGGCTGAACTTCAGAAATCGGCCGACGCCGTCAAGGAATTAGTGCAGGTTATCGGAGTGTAGTGTAAGGACGAGGTTTGAAGGATGAACGTAAACCTAATGCGGGCAATCGGCCACCTGCGGTTCTTCGTTTCTTGCCACGCTTCGACTTCACGATGATCGTTGTCCGAATTGCAATTAGCTTGTCTGTCTTTTGAACTGGGGATCGAGCCTGCCACGCATGACAAGGCCGGATTCGGACATCAATTCAAGCCCGCAATCAACCCGTACCGCCTTGGTGCCCGTCCAGGTAGCGGGAAAATCTTAATGCGCGAAGCGCATATTGGAAGTGCGACTCCCTTATATCGACCAGCGGATGCGCCGGTTTACTTTCATCCTTCATTTCACTTCTTCAATTCGAATCTGCCTGATAACCACGGGCTCGAGGGGTTTGTCGCGGCGGTCGCGGGTGACCATTGAGATCTTTGTGGCAACGTGCTGCCCTTGGACGACCTGTCCGAAAATCGTGTGATGATCATTCAGCCAGGGTGTCGGCGCAACGGTTATAAAAAACTGACTTCCATTGGTGTTGGGACCAGCGTTGGCCATTGCCAGGCGGCCCACTCCATCAAACCGCAGTTCTTCGCTGAACTCATCCTCAAATTGATAGCCAGGCCCGCCTGTGCCCGTGCTGAGCGGGCAGCCGCCCTGAATCATGAAATTCGGCATTACGCGATGGAAGATCAAGCCATCGTAGAAGGGACGCTTGACTGTTTCGCCCGTCCTGGGATCTTTGAATTCTTTGGTTCCCGTGGCCAACCCCACAAAGTTCTCAACCGTTTTCGGTGCGTGCTCGGGATAAAGCCGGCAGGTGATAGTCCCGGCAGAAGTCTCGATGATGGCGTGAAGCCCCGGTTGCAGTTTTTCCATTTGTGCTCCTATTCCGAATTGTGCCGGCCGGCGTTCAGACTCAATGAGGGTCGTTGCCTGGCGGCGACTGAAGAATTACGGCCGATTTGATGTGGTCAAGTTTTGGAAAATTCTTAGCCAGGTAGGACTCACCTTCGCTCTGGATCAGCTGCTGGTCGGGTCCGCTGCCCATCGGCGCGCCTTCGCCGTAACCGCTGTAAAAGCTCTGAGCCACGTTCATCCCCTCGACAACTTCGCCGAACGGTGCAAAACCCTGGGAGTCAAGCCGCGCATTGTCCGCGAGATTGATGAATACCTGGGTTGTGCGAGTGTCAGGTCCGGCTGTGGCGAAGGTGATCGTTCCCGCCACGTTGCTATGGCGGACGGGATCGTCCGGGATGTCCGCGTTATGCCATGCTTCAGAAATTCTGGGGTCAGCGCTTATCCCAAACTGCACGATGAAGCCGGGAATAACCCGGAAGAAGCTCGCGCCATCGTAGAACCCGTTCTTGACCAGGTTATAAAAGCGGTCCGCTCCGAGGGGTGCCCAGGCCCGCGTGACCTTAAGTATGAAACTGCCCTTGGTTGTATCGAATTTCGCCCAGTAAACATCCGGTGCTCTCTCGTTGAGTGAATCAGGCCGTTCAAGCGACGCTGGGCCAGCGGGCTGGGTTTTCAACGCCTCTTGGGGTGCAGTTACAGGCTGGGGTTTCCTGGAGCGGATGAACAAAAACAATCCGACAGCTATCACAATCGCCACAACGACAAGAGCGACGGTCCTATTCCTCATTCGTTAACGTCCTTGGACAGCGCCACTGTATGAAGCCCACTGCGCTGGCAGAAATCCATGGGTGCGACACCCGAAATCGACCAACAGGCCGCGCTGTCCGTCACGGAACTTTAATTATCCGGGCGCGTGCGATGCTTTGTCAAAGGCGATTTCTCTCACCGACGTAAGCTGCCTGTGTGCGACGCTGCAACCCTCAGTCGTAGTATTCAAGCCCGAGGTGTGTAATCAGTTCCTCGCCGCGCAGATACCGCAGGGTATTTTTCAGCTTCATGAGTTGAATGAAAAGATCATGTTCGGGATAGAGCGTCGGAGCACACATCGGGCTTTTGAAATAGAAAGAGAGCCATTCCTGGATTCCCTTGCGGGCCATTTCCGGGCACCGCTGAGCCAGGTCCATGAAGAGGACGAGATCCAATACAATCGGCGCGGCCAGAATGGAGTCGCGACAGAGAAAGTCGATCTTGATCTGCATGGGATAGCCCAGCCAACCGAAGATGTCGATGTTGTCCCACCCTTCCTTGTTGTCACCGCGGGGCGGATAGTAATTGATCCGCACTTTGTGGTAGAGGTCTTTATAGAGTTCCGGATAGATGTCAGGCTGAAGGATGTATTCGAGGACCGAAAGCTTGCTTTCTTCCTTGGTGCGGAAGGACATGGGGTCATCGAGCACTTCTCCGTCCCGGTTGCCAAGAATGTTGGTTGAAAACCATCCGTTCACTCCGATCAGGCGCGCTTTGAGCCCTGGAGCGATGATTGTCTTCATCAGCGTCTGCCCTGTCTTGAAGTCTTTGCCGCAAATCGGGACACGATTTTCAAGGGCAAGCTGCTGAAGCGCTGGAATGTCCGTAGTCAGGTTGGGAGCGCCGTTAGCGAAGGGAATTCCGAGCTTGAGCGCCGCATAGGCGTAGATCATGCTCGGAGCAATGTCAGGATCTGACGAACGGAGCCCCTTCTCGAAAGCCTGAAGAGTTTGATGCACCTTCGATGGCTTCAAATAGATTTCCGTGGATCCACACCAGATGATGACCATCCTGCTGACGCCGCTTTTTTCGCGGAATGCCTGGATGTCGTGCATCACCTGCCTGGCCAGGTCCATTTTGGTCTTGCCGCGTTTGACGTTGGGGCCGTTCAATCTCTTTACGTATTTGCGGTTAAAGACGGCGGGCAAGGGACGTATCTCTTCGAGAAAGTCCCGCACTTCGTTCAAATGCGCTGGTTCGAGCACGCCGGACTTCAACGCCGCCTGGTAGCAATTATCCGGGAAAATGTCCCATCCCGCGAAGACAAGGTCCTCCAGGTTAGCGAGAGGAACAAAGTCTTTGATGAGGGGGACCCGCTGTTCTGTGCGTTTCCCCAATCGAATTGTACCCATCTGGGTAAGCGACCCGATGGGCCGCGCGAGCTTGCGGCGGATTGCCTCCACACCGGCAATGAATGTTGTAGCCACCGCCCCCATTCCGCATGTCATTACCCCGAGCTTGCCCTCGGGTTCGGCGATTTGAATCATTTTCTTGGGCACCTTTCCGTCCTTTCAGTCGATCAGTGAAATCATTCAGGGAAAGTTGCCATATTGTGCTAAACGTGCGAAAATTGCAATCCCTTTAGATGGCCCGGCTCTAAGCCATAGGACGGTAAATGCGGGCTGGCAAGATCGTCGCGGCGAGGTTTTACCAGGCAGCAGGGGCGCTTCAGCCTTGGTACGGTCGGATTGAGCCGTGCGATGCGCTGCTTTGTCAGGCGCAATGGGGGATCGGCTTCGCGGCCATAATACGCACTGCGCCTCAGGAGCAGGGCGATCTGTTGAACGTATGTGCTGAAACGAAATAAATGGTAAGCTGTTCGTGGGCACGTGGTCTTACTATCTTGCATCTAATTGACCAGAGGTGTGCCTCCAAATAAGAGAGGCAAAAAGTGGCAGGTAAGATTTTTCTTGCAATGTTAAAAAAGTCTTGGTATTTGGAGAGATGCTCCAGAAGGACGGGATCCGGCCGCCTGAGTGGCTGGGCGCAGTCCTGCAAATCTTTCGCGGCTGACCCGGGCCATGTGCTGAATATGCCGTTTCGGCCCGGTGATCAAACCCTAAACAAGAGGTAGCTTTACAATGAAGAAAATGACGGTGCTTTTCAGCGTAATGTTGCTTGCCGGTCTGGCATTCCTGCCCAACTCAATTCTTGCATCGGGCAGGTTGGGAGGAACGCCTGCGGCGGTTGCCGCGGCCGCATCGCCAGTTCCGGTTCCTCCAGCGCCCCAGCAGCAAAAGAAGCAGCAGCAATGGCAGAGTCGGGCTGAATACGACGCGTTCCAGGCTTTCGTAAAGGAAAGTGACGCGAACAAGAGGATCCCGTTGATTCAGGCCTTTATTGAAAAGTACCCGAAGTCCGATTTTCTGGCAAACGCCTACGTGGCTGAAATGCAAACCTACGTTCAGCTCGGCAAAGCCAACGAAGCCATCGCGGCAGCTAAGAAAGCGCTTGGTGCAGATCCGGATAACCTGGATGCACTCTCGTATCTCTGCTTCACATTTCCGTACACCTTCAAGCCTTCCGATCCGGACGCACAGCAGGAATTGACGCAATACGCGCAATACGCCCAGCACGGCCTTGAGGTGCTCCAGAATCTACAGAAGCCAGCCGGAGTGACCGAACAGCAGTTTGAAGACTATGTAAAACCTAAGACCAAGCGGGCGGTGTTCAACACTGCGGCTGGGTTTGTCGCTTTGCAACAGAAGAACTATAACCAGGCGATCAAGTCTCTGGAGGCGGCCTCGCAGGACGACCCCAAGAATGTCCTGGTTTATTCCCTTTTGGGACAAGCATATTACAACGAGACACCGAGAGAGATTGATAAAGCTATCTGGAACCTGGCACGGGCCACCGCCCTGGCGGAAGAAAGCAACAGCCCGAATGCAGAGCAGTTGAAGAAATTTTACAGCCAGGTATATGAAGCCCAGCACGGGTCCAACGAAGGCGAAGACAACGTCTTGGCTCAAGCAAAAACCGCGGATACGATGCCGGCTGACTTCAAGGTAGCTCCGCCGCCCCAGCACGCTCCCACTGGGAACCCCAATTTGGACGCCTTCTACAAGATAGAAGACGCCCTCGCGGTGGGTGGCGATACGGCGCAGCAAAACTGGAACCAACTGAAAGGGCAGCCTCTGGGTCTCGTAGGGCAGGTCGATAGCGTGGCGCCAGGGCCCGACCCCAACACTTACCTTGTGCGGGTGGATATCACTCCTCAATCGCAAAGCCAGCAGGGAACTTATGATATAGTTCTTCAGGATTCTCAGCCGGCCGCCAAGTATCTCCAGCCGGGAGACCCGCTGCGCTTCCAGGGAACCATTGATTCCTATTCAATGACCCCCAACTTTACGCTGACCCTGAGCAACGTGACGATTGATGAAAGCGTTCTGAAGTCTGCCGAAGAGAAGGCCAAGGCAAAACAGCAGGAACAAAGGCCGCCTCGCAGACCACGCCGCTAAGGTCTGCGCTGCGGGGTCTCCGTATCGAAGGTTCGTTGGGTTGAATAGAATACTTCGGCGCGAGGGCATTCTGAGCACGGATGGCGGCGTGGATTTGCCGGACTTGCGGTTGCAAAGTCTTTTGCACAACTCGTACTTCTATCGGCGGGAACGCTTACGACGCTTCGGCTGGTGGTCAAGCGAAAGGGCTTCAACCTTCCGGCTTAAAGTATTTCGATGAATGCACAGGTCTTTCGCCGCTTTGGAGAGATTTCCGTTGTTTTTCTCCAGGACCCTTCGGATAAAGCGTTTTTCGAACTCGTTCACGGCGTCCTCGAACTGGATGCCATGGTCGATTAACTGATTGATGAGAGCATCGAGCTGGTCTTTCACACACGACTCCCAATTTTACAGCAGGCTGTGGAAGACCTTTTTTTACTCCGAACCATTCCGCGCCCCCGAGCGATGCAGGCTTGAAAACGGAAGAAACGCAGGGTTTCTCTTCTGTTTTGGGCCCGCCTGTGGAATGGTAGTACGACTGGGCTTTCCAGCAACCTGCTAGAGGTCCGCTTTTCCTGCTGGACGGGCTTCCGTCGCTTTCTTATCAGTTTGAATCAATGCACGCTTAAACTTTTCGAGTCCGGCGCGGAATCCACTTCTCATGTCGCTCGGCATCGCTACAGCAAGGACCCGCGATCCTGTAGTTATGTAAGGTGCCAGCGTTGATCCTTGAACGGCACCTTGCTTGATTGCAAACGCCATCATAACCAAGAGCACGACGCAGTCAATCAGGATTCCGCGAACAAGGCCAAAGGCTGCGCCAAGAATGCGGTCAAACCATTGCAGCTCAACTGTCTTTATCAATTTCCTGCCGATGACTGAAACCAGCGCGCCAACGACCAGGACAACGGCAAAAAGAATAATGAAGCTCGCACCCAAGGCCACTTCGCGGGTGTTGGTTATCCCCGCCAGCAGAGGTGCCACGCGTTTGTAATTAAACGCTGCGACCAGCAGCGCTGCGATCACCGAGGCCAGAGAAACCAGTTCGGCGACAAACCCTTTCCGAATAGCTGTCAAGACCGATAGGAAAACGATAATCACAAGGACCCAGTCGAGCCAGTTCCAGTGCGCCATGGTGCTCTCTGGCCGTTCAGATTCAGGAGTCCAACGCCTTCCCGGTCAGAAGACGATAAGCATCGCGATATTTCTGGCTTGTTTTTTCTATGACCTCCGGCGGAAGAGGCGGCGGGGGAGGCACTTTGTTCCAGTGGATTGACTCCAGATAGTCCCGCACGTACTGTTTGTCAAATGATGGCTGGGACTTACCGGGAGCATACCCGTCTTTCGGCCAGAAACGTGAAGAATCCGGCGTAAGGACCTCATCGATCAGGACGATTTCATCTCCAATCTGGCCCCATTCAAACTTTGTGTCAGCAATGATGATGCCACGCTCTTCTGCGTATTGCCTTGCCTCCGCATAAAGCCGAATGCTCAGGTCCCGGAGTTTTTCGGCAGCGCCTCTTCCTATCCGTGCGACCGTCTCTTCGAAAGAAATGTTCTCGTCGTGGCCTGTCTGGCTCTTGGTGGCCGGGGTAAAAATCGGTTCATCAAGGCGCGAAGATTCAAGCAGTCCTCCGGGCAATCTGATCCCGCACACGGTACCATTCTCGCGGTATTCCTTCCACCCCGAACCTGCCAAGTATCCCCTGACAACGCACTCGATGGGAAACGGACGGGTTCTTTTTACCAGCATCGAGCGCCCTTCAAGCTGGTTTGCGAACGCCTGAAGCTCCTTAGGATAATCTGCCAGGTTGGCCGTCAGGAAATGGGTCGGCACCAGATCCTTGAATCGGTCGAACCAGAAACACGAGAGCTGTGTAAGCACTCGACCCTTGTCCGGTATCCCCGCTTCCAGAACGACGTCAAACGCTGAAATGCGGTCTGTAGCTACAATAAGCAGCTTGTCCTCACCTACCGCGTAAATGTCGCGGACTTTTCCGCGGGAGAAAAGCTTGATCCCCGGAAGATTCGTTCCGTGAATAACTGTGCTCTGTGTCTGTTGCATGATGTCAATTCGCTCAGCGTTAATTTTAGAGCATTGAGCTTTCCTGTCAATAAGAAAGCTAATGCACACACTGGAACAATCATCCGCAAAACGACACGTTCCCGCTCCCGTACTTAGTTTTACTGACTGGGCAAGCATCACAGTCTTGAAAGGCGGACGCCCTGACGACGCGGTACCGTAACTGCGTGGCGCTCAGAATTCCCGGAGAATCACACGCGGATTTTCTCGAGAAGCGCGGTCAGATGGGAAAGGGATGTGATGCGCGGGCAGGAGGCCTCGGGATAAGCGCCAACGCGATCGAGCAGAACTCCACGAAGTCCGGCAAGCTGCGCCCCGCCGATGTCTGTGGCGTAGGTGTCTCCGACGTAGATCGCTTCCTGAGGCTTCAATCGAGCGCGTTCCAGCGCGATCTGAAAAATCTCCGGGTGGGGTTTCTCGACACCCACAATTGCAGAATCGATGACAAAGTCCAGATACTTGCGCAAACCCGACCGCTGAAGCTCTCCCTCCACGCTGCCATCGGAATTTGAGATCACAGCCAGTGAATAACCCGCAGATTTGAGGGTTGTGAGTACGGGGACCGTCTCGGGCAGAACCCTGGACCATGTGTGGATGTCTCGAAATCGGTTTACAACAATCTCAATGGCTGTTGGCCGCATACTCTCCGGAGCGTCGATCTGTTCCATCAGAGCGCTGAGGTAATGCGTCCAATAAAGGCCGTTACTGGAGCGCGGAACATTCCCAGAACGGATTTGCGGCCAGAGCGCTTCATCCAGTTTCCGCTTTCCTTCGCGCTCCGCCTGATGAAAGTGCTCGACTTTCACGCGGATGCCGGCTCGTGCAAGGTCCTGAACAAGCCCCTCAAGCTGAGGAAAAAGCAAAGTGTTCCCGGCATCAAGAAAAATGGAATGTATCGGCGATTTCATAAGATCAGTTTCGCAAGGGCCTCTCCGGTTCAATGGCTTCTGGCTATGCCGCAACCGCCTGCTGAATTTGCAACAGAAGCGATCGCTTTTCTTCTTCAGGCAGGAAAGCGGCGCGCGCGGCATTTTCACTAAGCATGGCCAATTGTCCGCTTGAGAGCGACCATTCACTGGCAGCCCGCAGGAATTCCTTCTCGATCGATGTGTCAAACAGCCCGGGGTCGTCGGAATTGAGCGTTATAATCACGCCCCGATCCAGAAAGGTTTGCAGCGGATATTCACGAAAGTCGGAAATTAATCCCATTGCTGCATTGCTGCTGGGGCAGGCTTCAAGCGGGATTCGGCGGTCCCGCAGAAGCTCGCAGACGTCTGCATCACGCGCTGCCGAGAGGCCGTGGCCAATCCGTTCCACCTCTAACAACTCGACAGCCTGACGCACGCTTTCAGGCCCCACGGTTTCTCCGGCGTGAGCCACAGTGTGCAGACCGGAGTCGCGGGCCTCCCGATATACCTCGGTAAAAAGGCTTGCAGGTCCGCGCGCTTCGTCCCCGCCCAGTCCAAACGCCACAACACCGGCCGAACGATAGCGGTTGGCCCACTTCAGGACTTCGCGGGCATGATCGGGGCCGAAATGGCGAATGGCATCGAAAATCCAGTTGACTTGCACGCCCAGGCGGGCCCCGGCATCGTGGGACGCAGTGCGTACGGCTTCATAAACCTGATCGAGCGGCTGTTTTTTCCAGAGCACCACGCCCGCGGACAGTGTGATTTCTGCATACCTGACGTTGTGAGCAGCAAGCGACTCGATCAGCCGTGTGGTTGCCAGCGCGTAATCCGCCGGTGTTTCGAGCAGCAAAACCGCGAACTTGAAGGCCTCAACGAATTCCATAAATGTCGAGTAGCGGTATCTGTTCTTCCGCCGCTCGAGGAGCCATTGTTCAATATCGTCCTGTGCTCGGCCCTTGTCTTGTGAAAGTTCGCGCAAAGTATCCGGTTGCAGACTTCCCTCGAGGTGCAGATGAAGTTCCACTTTGGGCAACTTGGCAACGGATATTTCAAAAGGAGTCATTCGGTAACCTTTCAAACTAAGGGCGGTTGTTCCTCAGCAAAGTCCGACACCCGCGTCTATTGGGGCGGCAGTTCAGGGCGTCCGGCGTTAATCCAGGTGCTATACCAGTAGGACCCAATATCATGCGCTGCCTCGCTGATTTCCTTCATTGCCGTCGAACCCACGCGCGAATAGAAGCGGTCAAAGTAGTCGTCGGTATATCCCGGCAGAGCGTCCAATGCGAGAACGTCGGCCAGGACAATCTGGTCCACCCACGTGTGCGCTTCCAGGACCATCTGAAACGCATACTCCGTGGGATCGCTGATCTCGGAAGCCTCTGCCGGCCGGAACATAAAAAAGTGAGAATAGCGATCAACCAGTTCGCCGCCAAAACGCAACTCAAGCCCCGTCTGACCGGTAAGCTGCCCATTGAAATTCTGCGTGGTATGGAGCGGGTCGTGAGCATCCGCAACGTAGAAAGCAAGCGCCGCGCTGTCCTGCCGGACCTCGTTCCAGTTGCGTGCCCGGAAAGCATTGGTCAGCTTCAGGCTGTATTCCCCGATCTGCCAGGGAAGAACCCCGTCGCGCGTGATATGTCCCTGGCCGTATTTGGCGACGGCCGCTTTGTAAGAATGCGGAAGTTCGGGATAAGGGAATATGCCGTACTTGTCGAGAAAGATGAAGTGCCGCATCCGCTCATAGCGGTCCTTTTTCATCCATTCCGCAGGGTCGTTTGCGTGGGCGAGAATATAGCTGCGGTTTGCCTGAAAGTAGTTGTGCAGACCCGCGGGCAATGTTCCGATGGCCCAATCGTCCGCCAGCCGATGGGCCTGAGGTCCCCATGCAAAGGCGGGAAAGGCCGTAAGCGCAAGTGCGGTGACAGCAAGAAGCAGCATCCTGGGATAATCCCGCTGATGGCAGACAACAGGGACGCGGGATTCATGCTCGGGGTCCGTTCCATTCGGGTTTTGAGAATTCAAACACACAGCGATTTTCATTCTACACCTTGCTGCGGAAAATCCCGGCGTCGTCAGTTCTGCGAGAGGTGAGTGGGTGCCGTTCGCTCGCTTCCGGTCTCCCTTGAGTTCCGAGGGGCAAATTCAGTGTGATAGCGGCTGTATGTGAAGTAGATGGTCAGTCCGATCAGCAGCCACACCAGAAAACGCAACCATGTTTCCACGGGCAGACTGGCCATCAGGACCAGGCAGCATGCCACAGATGCAACGGGAATCGCCGGTACCCAGGGAACGCGAAAGGCCCGGCGGCGTTCCGGCTGCGTCCGGCGAAGAACAAGGACACCCAGCGAAACCAGTAAAAAGGCAAAGAGCGTCCCGATGTTGGAAAGGTCGGCGAGCGTTCCGATATCAAATATCCCCGCAGGGATGGCAACAAAAAGCCCTGCTGTCCAGGTGCTGATGTGCGGAGTGCGGAACCTCCTGTGAACTTTTGAAAACATACGTGGCAGGAGACCATCGCGTGACATGGCGAACCACACGCGCGCCTGGCCAAGCTGAAAAACCAAAAGAGAACTCAGCATGCCCGTCAGCGCGCCAATGGTCACCCAGCGCTCCACGCGGTGAAGCCCAATCGCAGCCAGAGCGTTGGCCACAGGCGCTGCATTGCGCAGAGATTGCCAGTTCTGGATTCCGGTCAGCACGATGGCTACTGTGCAATAGAGAAGAGTGCAGACAATTAACGAGGCTATGATTCCGAAGGGAACATCTTTCTGCGGATTCCGGCACTCTTCCGCCGCCGTCGAGACCGAATCGAACCCTATATATGTAAAAAAGACAATGGCGCCTCCGGTCAGCACGCCCTGGAAGCCATTGGGCATAAACGGCTTCCAGTTGGAAGGATGGACATGGCCCGAAGCCCAGATGACGAAGATCAAAATCGCCGTGATCTTGACGCCCACCATGAAGTTGTTGGCCCCAGCGCTTTCCCGGATGCCGACCACCAGAATCACGGTGAGAATCATGACCACTGCAAAACCCGGCAAGTTGAAATACGAACCGGTAAAGTGGAGCGAGGAATTCAACATGGGCCGCGAGAGATTGTCGGGAAGCTTCAGTCCGAAATTCTGCAGCAGGCTGTCAAAGTAAGCGGAGTAACCCACGGCCACAGCCATGTTGCTGACTGCGTATTCGAGAATCAGGTCCCATCCGATGATCCACGCCACCAACTCGCCCAGCGTCGCGTAGGTGTATGTGTATGCGCTGCCGGCGATCGGAATCATGGAAGCCAATTCCGCGTAGCAAAGGCCTGCCAGGCCGCATGCTATTGCCACCAGGAAAAAAGAAAGCGCAATTGCGGGGCCGGCGCCGGGGCGGCCCGCTGTCCCGATCGCGTGCTCTCCGTGCAGCAGTACGCTCAGCAACGGGGCCTTGAGCAGCGAGTGGACTTCAAGCTTTTCTCCGGCCGCCGCCGTGCCTGTCAGCACAAAGATGCCGGCGCCGATGATGGCACCGATTCCAAGCGCCGTCATCGACCATGGTCCGAGCGTCTTGCGAAGCCGGTGTTCGGGTGCTTCGGCGTCAGAAAGCAGCTTGTCAATGCTTTTGGTGCAAAAGTATTGCGAAGCCAAGCCCCTCCTTGCGGTGAAATAACTAAAAATGAGCGGACAGCAAGCCAAGCCCGCTGTCCGCAACAGATCAAGGCCATCGGGCGCGCGGCGGACATCAAGTCGGCAGTGAAGAAGTTTTTACAACTTCTATCATTTCACGCCCGGGCCACGCGACTATTTACGGGCTGCCAGGCCCGGCCCCTTCTTTTTCACCTTCGGCTTATGGGAACCTCGCGGGTCTGTCCGCTTGGGCTTTGGCGGCCGTTTCCTGCGCGCCTCGCGCTTCAACTTTTTTCGTTCTGCTCTGTCCTCAATGTTCTTTGTATTCACCGGTTCGTCTCCTGCTTTTGTATTGCGATAAAGTAAAGCGGCCTCGCTGCTGCTCCCGAGGCTGCACCGCCTTAACGTTCGCTGGCATCGAGAGCCGCCCGAAGTTCCTGCGGGTCCACTCCCTTCGTGCGCCTGCCGAATGAAGCCCGCATACTCAGCGCGACACCCTCCGTCAGGAAGGACGGTTGATTCAGACCTTTTCCAGAGATGCGTAGCGTTCCACCAGCTTTTTGCGGCCGTATCCCGGAAAGCTGACCGTCAGCTTGGTGTTCTCACCTTCGCCTTCAGATTCGAGAACGGTCCCGATGCCATACTTCGGGTGCCGCACTTTTGACCCTTGCCGCCAGCGCGGCGCTACTGCCGGCATCGCGCGCGGAATCACGGGCCCAGGAATTGACGGCGTTCGCCCACGCCCGCGTTCTGCAAAAAATCTTTCCACTCCCTCCACGGAATTTACAGCATTCTCCCAACTCGTTCGCGGTTTGGAGGCGAACATCTCGATGTTAAGGGGTTCGAGAAGCTCGTGCGGAATCTCGCTCAGAAAGCGCGACGGCCGCGTGCCTTCGTAAGACTGCCGGGCGTAGGACCGCCGCTCGCGCGCCCAGGTCAGGAAAAGTCTGTCCTTGGCGCGCGTCATACCGACGTAGCACAGCCTGCGTTCCTCTTCGAGCGCGGCGTCATCATCAATCGAAAGCACGTGCGGGAAGAGTCCTTCTTCCATGCCCACGAGGAACACGATGGAGAATTCCAGGCCTTTGGCGCTGTGCAGTGTCATCAGTGTAACGCGGGCGCGTTCATCGAAGCTGTCGGCGTCGGAGACCAATGCCGCGTGGTCCAGGAATTCAGAGAGCCTCTCGCCCCTTTCTTCGGCCTCCGCCGCCGCATTGAGAAGTTCGCGCAGGTTCTCGATGCGGCTTTCAGCGACGGGGGATCTTTCCGCGTCGAGGATCTCCACGTAATGCGTACGGTCGAGAATGGCGCGGAAGAACTCGCTCAGCGAAAGCCTTTCGCGGTCTTCCACAAGTCCAGAGACCAGATTGCGAAACTCTCCAAACGCCTTCAGCGCCCGGCTTGAAAACAGGGCTTCCCCCTGGCCAAGCGCCTCTTGCAGCGCTTCCCAAAGCGGCAGTTCTCGCTGCGCCGCGAAGGCCTGCAATTGATCAATTGTTGTTTGTCCAATTCCTCGCGGCGGCGTATTCAAGATCCGCAGCATCGCGGAAGAGTCGCGCGGGTTGTTTGCCAGGCGCGCATAGGCCAGCGCGTCCTTGATTTCCGTCCGGTCGTAAAAACTGGTTCCGCCCACAACGCGGTATTCGATGTGGTTCCTCCGCAACGCCTCTTCCAGCACCCGCGACTGCGCGTTGGTGCGGAAGAGCACACCAATGCTTTCCGCCGGACCTTCGCGCAGCGCCTTGGCGATTTCCGCAGCTACGAACCATCCTTCATCGTCCGCATCCCGGGCTTCGTAGAGTCCTACGCGAGAGCCTGCGCCGCGGTCAGTCCGCAAAGTTTTTCCCTTGCGCGCGCGATTATTGCTTACCACGGCGGTCGCTGCGTCCAGAATCATCTGCGTCGAGCGATAATTCTGTTCCAGACGGATGATTGTGGTGCCTGGGCAGTCCCTGTCAAAGTTCAGAATGTTTTCAATGTCCGCACCGCGCCAGCGGTAGATGGACTGGTCTTCGTCACCGACGGCGCAGATGTTCTGCTGCGCCTGCGTCAGTTGACGAATCAATTGATACTGAATGCGGTTGGTGTCCTGGTACTCATCGACCATCACGTAACGGAACCGCCGATTGTAAGCTTCTGTAACGTCGGGTGCGTCATCGAAAAGAGCCACGGTCTTCAGCAGCAGATCGTCAAAATCGAGGGCATTCGATTGCCGCAGCCTGCTTTCGTAACGTTCGAAAAGCGCCGCCAGGTTTCGCGTGTTGGGGTCGTAAGCTTCACTCTGCATTCGCTCGGGAGTAATACCTCGGTTCTTGGCGGCGCTGATGCGGGAAAGTACGGACCGGGGTGAACTGATCCAATCGCTCAGCCCGAGTTCCTGGCCCGCGATTTTTACCGCCCGTTGCTGGTCGTCTTCATCGTAAATCGTGAAGTCGCGTGTGTATCCCAGGCGGTCGATATAGCGGCGGAGAACGCTCACGCAAAACGAATGGAATGTTGATATATGAGGAAGCGTGCCGATCCTTCCCTCGAGCAGCGCCAGCACACGCTCCTTCATCTGGTCTGCGGCCTTGTTGGTAAAGGTGACCGCCAGGATGTTTTCCGGCGGAACGCCGCAGACCTCAATCAGGTAGGCGATGCGGTAGGTGATGACGCGCGTCTTGCCGCTCCCCGCTCCCGCCAGAATCAGGACCGGGCCCTCCGTGTGTTCAACGGCGGCGCGCTGCTGCGGATTGAGTCGATCGAGTAATGAAGTCATAGAAAATTCTTCAGGCGTGACGCTGCCCCGGCCGATGCCTCGTTGCCAACGCCTTCTTCATCGGTGTTTGTGGCGGTCGGCCCAATTGCCGAGGACACCCCTCCCTATTATCTTACGCTGCGCGATTCAACGGAGCCTTCCTCATACCGGCGGCCGCCGGACGAAGCAAAACGCAGCAGCGACGCGAGAAGCCTCGATTGTACACGATGCGCCGCACACCGGCCAACCAATGGAGCCGCGCAGCTATGAAGAGCCCAATTTGCGGGGTGCATGCTCAGGGGAATTCGTACGATCAATGGGCGGCCTGCTGTTCCCGCCGCATCTGCTTCCTGATGGATGCCGGGTTATCGAGGTCTGCTGATGGCGGGACAGCCTCTCCGTGTCGGACAAAGTAATCCGGATCGCGCGCTTTTGCCGGGTCAAAAATGCGCAGATCCTCGGCGAGCGGACTGTACGGACTGAAGTCGGGATGATCGGTAAAGCACTCGGCCAGACTGGTAGCCGCAGCGTCGTATTGATTGATCGGTGGCAAACCGAAGATGAGATCGATGGTCTTCAGAATGCTCAGAATACTGGTATGGGCGTGCCAGACGCCCCGCCTCGAATACGGGCTGATCACCATCAGCAGGCTGCGGGGGGCGTCAACATGGTCCCGGCCGTCCTGTGCATCATCTTCGGTCACAAAGATAGCCATGTTCTTCCAGAAAGGGCTGTGGGAAAAGAGTTCAACCATCTTGCCCAAGGCCAGATCGTTGTCCGCCACATAAGAAGCGCGGTAGGGGTAACCGTCTTTCGGCCTGGGCTTGGCCGTGTGATCGTTGGGCAGCCAGATGTACATGAAATGCGGCATCGGCTCTTTGCCGCTCAGATACACCGAGTCAAATTCCTGCTTGAATTGCTTGAAGCGATACTGGTCCGGGATTGAGGTATTAAAATCCGGGTAGGTCCGCGAGGTGTTCACAAAAAGGACTTCCGGCATGGGAATGTTGACCGATTCGCGCACCCCGGTGGGTTCGAATCCGCCCTCTTCGCTGTAGCCGGCCAGTTCGAGGCTTTCACCGTAATTGCGGAAAGTGATGCCGTGGCTTGAAAGGTGCTCCCACAGCGAGCCGGCTTGCAGATAATCCTCCGGTGCAGGTGAAGTGCTGCCGATTTCGAGTCGGCCAGGAGCATCCTGGTTCGGCTCAAAGCTGAATTGGCCGCCATACCCGGCCGGCCAGGCCGATTCAAATTCGGTGTTTGGATAATTCCCTACCAGCCAGTGGTGCCCATCCACTGAAACGTCAGAATCCACATAGTAGTTGTCGCTCAGTCCGAAGCGTTCTGCCAGCGCGTGGTGGTTGGGTGTCACGCGGACGTGCTCGTAGGTCGGTTCACCCTTCTCGCTGACGGTTGCGTCGTCGCCATACTGCGCCAGTCCCGGATCGCCGTTCACATGCTCGCCGGCCAAAGATTTGAGGTCGCCGAATATCTGATCAAAAGTGCGGTTCTCTTTAACAATAAAAACAACATATTTGATTTTCGAACTCGGCTGTCCGTCTGGAGGGATGGGGAAATCCGCCGCGCGCGCCGGTTGTTCCTGCGGGATAAAACCGTTGTTTCGGAGCACCTGCCCTGTGAGTTCCACGAGCTGGGATGTTTCCGGCGCCGGCATGATGGAAATCTCGCCGTTTGTAATGTCGCCGATATAGTCGCCTGCCGGACCTTCGCGGAAGTTCGGTCCTCCGTTCGGTCCTGCGCCAAAGCCTTTCGCGTTGGCAACGTAAAGCGTCTTGCCGTCCGGACTGACCGCCACCCGCGCGGGAAACCACCCCGTCGGAATGTAGCCCAGCACGCTTTCATGCGCCGTATCGATGACTGCCAGCGCGTTGATTCCCGCGCAGGCCACATAGAGGCGCCGGCCGTCCGGAGTGAGCGCCAGCCCGAAAGGGAGCACGCCCCGCAAGCCGGCAACGCTCGCGGCAGGTTGCAGCAGCAGTGTGGTTTCTTCATTGCCTGTATGCGCATCCAGAATGCTGATGCTGTCCTGCGCCGAGTTGCTCACATAGACTTTGTCCTCTCCCGCCACAACGGCTCCCGGGCTTGACCCGCCAATCGACTGCGGCCCGACAGGAAGCCCCGTCCGCACGCGGGCTTTCACCTCGGGGCGCGCGGGATTTGCTACATTAAGCACATAGACGGAATTTGATTCCGGAACATTTGGGCTTCCGAGGCCGGGAATCTTCCTGCCCTGGACCACAACGCCCTGCGCCGCTTCCTTGGAGGGAAAACCGAAGGGTGGAAAATCAAGACCCGTGTGGAGCGCGTCCTTGGGATTGTATCCGGGCACAAGCGAGTAGCGGAACATTCCAACATTGGTGACGTAGGCGGTTTTGCCATCCGGTGAAAGCGCAAGGCCGAACGGCAGGCGGCCAACCGGCACACTCGCAATCATGCGCCGCGAATGGGTATCAAATACAACCATCCGGAAATAGGCAAGATCAAGCGCGTAAAGATACCGGCCGTCCGGAGAGAGTTTTAGATCACCCGCCAGGCTGACGCTGTAATTCTTCCCGCCGTAATGTCCGTTTAAATCCAGCACACCGAGGTCGTGCCGCGTTTTCAAGTCGAAAATTCCGATGCGGCCGTTGTTGCCTTCGGAAAGATAGAGGGTGCGATTGTCAGGAGCGATGGCCACGCCCAGGTAAACGCTCTTCGGATCGGTCTCCGACTTTCTCCGCGGATATCCCGGGGGAATCTGTTCTACCGTAGGCGCGGCGCCTGAAAGATCAGAAATGATGGAAACGGAAAACGGCCAGGTCCCGTTGTTGGATGTCACCAGAGTCTTGCCGTCAGGGCTGAGCGCCATGCCATAAGGATGCGGTGCGACTTTAACCTCCACACCTTGTGGCGTAATCAATCGGCCATTCGGCAGCACCGTCTCACTCTTCGGCTGGATTTCTGTAGGGCGGTCGCCCGCCGGCGCAGCAAGCTCCGGCACAAGTGCCGGGCGCTTCCGGCAGCCTGAAATGAAAAGGAGTGCGAGAAATAGAACCGCAGCAGCGGTCAAGCGGGTCTCCGAAGCCCTGTCAAATGGCACGGTGGGTTCTCCGTTGTGAAGCATCACGCATCGAAAGGTCCGGCTGCGGCATCCGTCATCAGGTCCAAGCGCCGCTCGATGGCAATTTTGTCCGCCAAAGAGGAAACACTATAGCAATTGTGAAGGAGGATGTATATCGGCAACCCGGGCCAATTCAGCCTGGATTCCGAAGTTAAGGTGCACCGTTGAGTTCTAATCCGCTAAATTGAAATGGGCTTTTCGATTGACGGAGGAGGAACAAAACGGTGCAGAGAGAAATTAGCGTGCTTTGGGGCGAAAAGAAAGTGGTTTTGCGCGAGACGCGGCGGGCGGTGACGCCGTGGGGCGGGCTGAGCGTGTTCGTTGAATTCTTGAGGCGACGAGGATTTCGCGAGCAGGTGCGGCAGCATCTGCCGATCCGGCTGGAATCGCCGAATGCGATCGATCCGGCCGAGACGTTCACAGCGTTCCTGATCGGGGTTGTGACCGGGGCGCGGCGCTTTGCGCATACGGCGCGGCTGCGGGGGGATCGGGCGCTCGGGG
>Ga0078972_1000737_pt1 | contig 134090 bp, 98 predicted proteins | sample YelNatPaOPGAMG01_FD_67568 | JGI IMG/M metagenome (GOLD analysis project Ga0078972, IMG submission 67568) | Hot spring thermophilic microbial communities from Obsidian Pool, Yellowstone National Park, USA - OP-RAMG-01 (SPADES assembly) (version 2) | ecosystem: Environmental > Aquatic > Thermal...
TCGCGGAACTGAGCGCGGAGGCCAATCTGGAAGAGAGCCTCTCGCCCGCATATCCGCGCGCACTGTTGCGAAAGGGCGGCACCGGATGGGCGGCGCTGGCTGCGCCGCCGGAGCCGGGCTCCGGCGCGGGCGCGCTCACGTTCGGGCTGATCTGGCTCGACTACCTCAGGCGGCGCGAGCGCAGGCTGGCGGTCGAGGGGCTCGCGATCTTCCTGCCCGACTCGGACGCGCGCGCCACCTGCCTTCGCCTTGCGCTGCTCGAGCCGAGAGCCGCGAAGTTCGAGGTGTTCGTTTACGACGCGAGCGGCCGCGAGCAGCGGGCCGACACGCGCGACTTCGGCAATCTCGACGCCTCGCTCGAACACCACGCGGGCGCGCCGCCGGAGCAGGCCGCCGGGCCGGCGGCGTGGGCCGCGCGCTTATGCGAGTTGCCGGACGTCGAGCGCATCGCGCGCGGCGACGGCACGGCGAGCCTGCGCGTTCACGGCCTGGAATTCGCGCGGCTGACGCGCACGGAATTGCTGTTCGGCCTCGAGCGGAAGAAAGCCGCGCGCGAGGGGGACCTCGCCGAAATCGAGCGGCTCGCGCGCGAACTGGCCCGCCTGCGCTCGCCCGGCGCGGCGGACCGCGACCATCCACTGTTCCGCCTGCATCCGGAGGGCTGGCTCGAATCGCACGTGCGCGCGAATGTGCAGGCGATCGACGCCACGCTCGTGCCGCAGCCCGTCTACGGGCAGACGCCGGTCTTCGCCGGGGGCGAGCGCGGCGTGATCGACCTGCTGGCGGCGGATTACACCGGCCGGCTCGCGGTGCTCGAGTTGAAGGCGTCCGAGGACATCCACCTGCCCCTGCAGGCGCTCGATTACTGGATGCGCGTGCGCCATCATGCCCAGCGGGGCGAGTTTGCCGCCCGCGGCTATTTCCCCGGCATGGCGCTCCGCGCCGATCCGCCGCGGCTGCTGCTGGTCGCGCCGTCGCTCGATTTCCATCCGAAAACGGAGACGATCCTGCGCTACTTCTCGCGCGAGATCGAGGTGGAGCGCGTGGGGGTGAACGCCGACTGGCGCGCCGGCATTCAGGTGATGTTCCGCCTGCGCGGCGCCCAGCGGGCGTGATCAGCGAATTTCCTCCGCGCCCGTCACGCGCGATTCGGCCTGAAATTTGCGGTAGTTGTCGAACGTGATCTCGAAGTCGAGGCGGATCTTCTTAATCAGCCCGATCCGCGCCGCGCCCTCGGCGTGAAAGCGCTTCGGCAGCCAGATTTCGCCGTTCACGCGCGACTGGTCCAGCACGAGATTCGTGCCCGGCTGCACTCGCACCAGGATGAAGCCGTAGGTGATCGTGTCCAGCACTTCCGCCTCGGCCCGCACCCATTCGTAAGTCTGCTGATCGATCCAGAGCTTCCCTTTCAATTTCGGGAAATTTCTGCTGATGCGGTCCTTGCCGCGATAGCCGGGGCGGGGCGTCGCCTCGATGACGTAAACGCCGCGGCCCTCCAGTTGCGTTTCCCCGGCGAGGCGTAAGTCGTACGCCTCCGGAATTTCCCGTAATGGCTCGCGCCGCTGTTCTTCGTGGCGCTTCCAGTCTTCCAGGCGGGCCGCGCGGCCGGCCGGCGACTCGCTCCTGCGCTCGGCGATGCTGCGGGCGAGTTTCTCCTGCTCTTTGCGCTCCTCGTCGGGCGGGAGCGGCTTGCCGTCGCGGCGGATGAGCCGCGTGTAGGGCGAGCCTTCGAGCAGCGTGACATCGTAATCGCGCGTGGAGACGTGCTTCACCGCGCCCTTGGAGTCGAGCTCGCGCTGCTCGACGTGCTGGATGAAAGTGTAATTGCGCGCGAGTTCGGCGAAGCGATCATCGAGGCTGATCGAGCGCAGCACGATTTCGCGCGCATCCTGCGCCGCCGCAACCGCGCAGAAGGCGGCCATCAGGGCAAGCAGCCGCATTCCCTCTCGACGCCGCCCGGCGCCGCGGCGTTTCGCGCTAATCCTTCCCGGCTTTGCGGTAGTCCCTGAAATCGATCTCATATTGCAGGCGCATTCTCTTGATCAGGCCCAGGCGCACCGTGCCGTCCGCCTTGAAGAAGTTCGGGAGCCAGACCTCGCCGTCCACGTACGTCTCTTCGATCGCCAACTTCGTGCCCGGCAGCACGCGGATCAGGAACAGGCCGTAGGAGACGGTTTCGAGCACCTCGGCCTCGGCCCTCACCCACTCGTAGGTGTGCTTGTCGATCCAGAGGCTGCCTTTCAGCTTCGGGAAGGCCCTGCTGATACGGTCCTTGCCGGTGTAGCCGGGGCGCGGCGTGGCTTGGATGACGTAGAGTTCGCGGCCGTCCAGGCGTGTTTCGCCGGCCAGTTTGAGATGGAAGGCCGCCGGGATTTCGCGCAGCGGGGCGCGCCGCCGCTGCTCGCGGCGCTTCCAGTCCTCCAGCCGCGCGGCGCGCTCCGCGGGCGTCTCGTTCTTGCGCGCGGAAATGACCTGCTCGAGCCTCTGCCGCTGCTCGCGCTCCTCGTCGGGCGCAAGCGGCTTGCCGTTGCGCCTGACCAGCCGCATGTAGGGCGTGCCCTCGATCAGCATGACGTCGTAATCGCGCGATGTCACGCGCTTCGCCGCGCCCTTCGAATCGAGGTCGCGCTGCTCGACGTGCTGGACGTAAGCGTAGTCGAGGACAGCCTCGGAGAAGCGCTTATCGAGGCTGATCGAGCGCTCCACGATTTCGCGCGCGTCCTGGGCGGCGCACAATCCCATGGACGCGGCGAAAAGCGCGAGCAGCCGCAGCAAAGCTTCGGAGTCGGCCATGGCAAACTACTCTTTCGGATAAAACCCGAAGCCGGAGATGCGCACCTCATCCTTGCCGCCCGGGACCGACACGCCGAACCTGCCCTCAGCGGCTTTGCGGTCCGGCACCACCCAGGTATCCAGCACCGCCCAGTGGCCGTTCTTCTGCACGCGATGGATCACCGCGTCCGGCGTCAGTTCGATCTGCACGCTGGCCATCAGGTAGTCCTTCATGTCGAGGCCGTGCGGCTTCCGGATCGCCTCCCTCTTCCGGCCGTTCACGCAGAGGATCCGGCGGAAGTTTTCCTTGTCGAGCTGGAAGAGAACGTAATTGCGGTCGTTCCTGTAATCGACCACCCACTCGATGTTCTTCCCGCGCGTCACCAGGATATTGAAGACGTAGGAGCCCGCGTCGGGCATGGGCTTGTAAAGGATGAAGCCCCCGCCCTTGTGCACGAACCACTCGCCGTCGGTGCTCCAGGCCTTGGGATTCTCCCAGCCCTCCATGCCGTGCGAGACCTTGGCGGCGCGCTCTCGCGCGAGCGTGAGCTCAAGCGAAGCGGTCTGGCCGCCGGTCACCTGCACGTGCTCGGTGCGCGCCGCGTAACCCGGCGCCCGGCCGGTCACTGTGTAGGAGCCCTCGTCGAGTTCGATGGCGCCGCCGATCACGGGCTGCGGCTGCCCGCTGCCGCGCACCACCGTTACTTGCGCCGATGCCGGCGATACGGCCACCCGGAGCGTGCCGGTCGTGCTCCGCAGCGCGACATCGGCGGCGGCAAGGCGCACCTCCTGGCCCACCGCGAAATTCCTGCGCGCGGCCTTCGACCTCAGTTTCCCGTTGCGCAGCTCGACCGAGTGCTCGCCGGGAGCGACGCCGCCGTACTCGAACGAGCCGTCGGCGCCCACCGTGCCGATGACGTTCTGATCGAGCACGACCTGCGCTCCGGCCGCGGCGCCCTGGACCAGCAGCCGCGCCGTCGTAGGCGCCGGAGCGAGAGCGAAGACGACGCTCGTCTCTTCGCCCTTCCGGATCTCCGCCACCTGCTCGGGAACTTCCTGGAAACCCTCTTTGACCACGCGGATGCGATACCGGCCGGGCTCGCGCGCAATACGGAGCTGGCCGCCGCGCGCAGTCTGGCGGCGGTACTTCTTGCCCTCGATGTACACATCCGCGCCCTCCTGTCCGGCCATGATGACGAGCGTGCCGATATTGCGGTCGGATTGAATGAATACGGTCAACGCCGGCGCGGCCCCCGTTTCGATGATCTTCTTGAGCTGCGTCCTGCCGTCGGAGAGCGCCAGTTCGTGCGAACCCGTCGCCAGTCTTTCCAGTTGCAGGCCGCCGGGTCCGATCTCGCCCGCGGGCGCGCCGTCGATCTCGGCGCTGGCCGGCAGCATCGTCGAGTACAGCCGCGCGCGCATGCCGAAACCGGCCACCAGCACGGCGGAGAAATTCCTCACGGTGGGGGGCCCGCTGAGGAGGGGTTCGGCGCCGGGCGCCAGCTCGAAGGCAAACGCGGCTTCGCCGCCGCGGCTCGACAGCCTGATGTTGTGCTTGCCCGGCTCGACCGAGTCAAACACGAGTTGGCCTTCCTGCAGATCGCGCGGCGGCTGGTCGTCGAGCGTCGCCTGGCCCTCTGTCAGGTCCGTGATGATGCGCACGGTCTGCGCGAGCGGCTGAAGCGTCAGCTCCAGGGGAGCCGCGGATTGCGGGCCGGCGGTGAGGGAGGTCGAGACCGGTCCATAGCCGTCGAGCGTGGCCTCGATCTGATAGGTCCCCGGCTCGACTTCGAGGCGGAAATCCGACGTGCCGCGGATCTTGCCGTTCACGCGGATCACGGCGCCGGGAGGATTCGTCCGCACATCCACTTGCACCGCGCCCGGGGCGGGCTGCGGCCCTTTTCTCGAAAAGAAGAACGTAGCGGCCGCGATCAGGAGCAGGACGATGACGGCAACGCCGCCGGCCAGCAGGACGGGCGAACTCTTTGCCGCCGGCCTGGCCTTCGGCGGCACGGGCTTGACCTCGGCCTTTGGTTCGGCCGGCCCGGCCGCGGGAAGCGGCGGGGCGGGCGGAGCCTGGACGGGTTCCGCGGCCCGGCGAGCGGCCAATGAGGCCGAGAGCCGTCGCGCGATCCTCGCGACGCGCGCGTTGAAGCCGGCCTCGCCCGGATCGCCCTTCGCGATTTCCTGGCCGCGCTTGCGATCGAGCGCGGTGGCGCGCAGGCTGCCGGCGGCGGCGTTGTCGGGATCGAGTTCGAGCGCCTGCCGGATGAGCGGCTCGGCCTCGGCGGGATCCGTATCGATGAGCGAGCGCGCGCGCCCGATCAAGGCATCGAGGAGCGCCTGCCTGACGGCGGCATTGCGCGGGTCGAGTTCGTAAGCGCGCCGGATGGCGCCGCAGCCTTCTTCGAACCAGGCCTGATTGAGCAGCGACTGCCCCTGCGCGAGCAGCTTGCCGGCCTCCTCCGCGCGCGCGGCGCTTTCGGCCGCGGTCTGCTTCAACCGCGCGAGCTCGGCGTCGCCCGGGAATTCCGCTTCGGCCGACAGCGCGAGCGCGCCGGCCCTCGCATAATCGCGCTCCTGCAGGGCGCGATCGATCTGCTCGATCCACCCGCTCCTGGCCTCGGCGCGCGCCTGCTGATCGCGGCGCTTCGTAACACGCTCAATCTCGAATTCCAGCCCCGGGTACCGGCCGTAAATCGTGCGCAGGATCTCCCATTGCGCCAGGGCCTCGTTGAACTGCCGCTGCTCTTCGTGATCACGCGCCCTGGCCACGATCGAATTCACCAGGTCGCGCTTCTCGCGCGCCGGTTTCAACTGCCGCTCGAAATGCGGCTCGCCGGGATAGCTCGCCAAGGCGCTCTCGATGATGCCGACGCGGCGGTCGAGATCGGGCTCGGCTTCCACCTCGCGGTCGATCGCGGCGATGCGGGCCGAAAGCTCCTGCCGCTGCCGCTCCTCGATATCGAACTTCAGCGCCTGGAATGGCGCGTGCCCCGGATGCCTGGCGAGGAATTCGTCCGCGATAGCGAGCGCCTGGGCGAAATTCCGCGCTTCGAGATGCCGGCGCGCCTCGTTATAGGAATTCCCGATGGAATCGTGCTCGGAACGGACCTTGTTATAGAAATCACGGTAGGCCGCGGCGCGGTCGGGCGAGGATTTGTCGGGCGAGCGGCCGTCGATCTCGAGCACGCGCCCGATCTTAGCGAGGGCGGTGCCGACTTCGCCGCGGTTCCAGGCGTCGAGCGCCGAGCGGTAGAGGTCCTCTTGCTCCTTGCGCGCGCGGAAATACTCCTGCTCGAGGCGTTCCGCCTCGGTGAGGAGTTGCGTGGCGCGCGTTTCGGCCGGCTTGAGGCCGAGCACGTTGCCGACGGCCTCGCGGGCCTGGCTGAAAGCCTGGTTTTCGAGGTGCTGCCGGGCCAGGCGGAGCCAGTCCTCGACCTTTTGGTCCACGAGCCGGTTTTCGACGCCGGTCTTCAGTTCCAGCGCCTGCGCGTTGGTGGGATCGAGCTGAAGGATTTCCTGTATCTTTTGGAGCGCGAGCGAATATTCCTCGTGCTCGAACCGCGTGCGGGCGCTTTCGATCAGCCGGCCGATGGTCCGCTGTCGCGCGGCGTGCTCGATCTGGCGGCCGAGGGGGGCCAGAGACGGGTCGATGTGACCCTCCGACTCAAGTTCGTCCAGGATCTCGGCGGCGAACTCCAAATCGCCCTGCTCGAAGGCCTTTTGGGCGCGCTCGATGCGAGGCTGGATGCGGGCCGGGTCGAAGAAACCGATCGGCTCGTTGCGCAGTGCCTTGAGCAGCGTGTCGGCAAACTCGCGCGCGCTGGCGTAGCGGTTCCAGGGCTGCCTGGCCATGGCCTTGTGAATGACGCGGCTCAGGATCAGGCTGACCGCGGGGTTCAGCTCGCAGGCCGGCGGCGGGATCCGGTGGAGGACCGCATCGGCGGTCCCGGCTTCGCTGGGGGCCTCGAAGGCGCGGCGGTGGGTCAGAGCCTCGAACGCGGATACGCCCAGCGAATAGATGTCGGAGGCGGGCGAGGCGGGCTTCCTCTCTAACTGCTCCGGGGCCATGTAGAGCAGCGTGCCTTCGCCGCCGGTCGAAAGACCGGATGGCGCCATGCGCGCGACGCCGAAGTCGATGATCTTCACCGAGTCGTCGTCCATGACGAAAAGATTGCCCGGCTTGATGCCGCGGTGAACGAGGCCGCGCTCGTGCGCCGCGTGCAGCCCGCGGCATGCCTGGCAGAGGATATCGACGACGCGCTCCACGCCGAGGCGGTGGCTGGAGCTGCGGATCAACTTGTCGAGCGAAGCGCCGGCCAGCAGCGGCATCACGAAATAGAGTTTCGATTCACCGTCCTCCGCGGACTCGCCGATATCGAGAATCTCGACGATGTTGGGATGGCTGAGCGCGGCCAGAAGTTCGCAATCCTTGTAAAACATCTCGAGTGCGGCCCGGTGGGGCGCGTCGCGCAGTATTTTGAGCGCGACATCGCGCCGGACGACGGCATCGTAAGCGCGGTAAACAACGCCCGTTCCCCCCTGCCCAAGGATTTCCCTGATCTCGTAGCGCCCTTTCAGTTTCCGTGGGAGAGACATTCGCTCCGCCTTCCCCATGCCTGGATGCGGCCGGCCGGACGCCCTGTGTTGCGCCGCCGGGAAGCGGGCGGCGCGGTCGGGCCATCCGCAAAAAGAACGCCGGTTGCGAGCACTGGGCCTGAAATACGAGACGAGAATACCATGGCAGGCGGAAAACCGGGGCGGGGCGGGAGGCGTCGGTAATGAAGTGCATGGGGCTGGGATAAACGTCTGCGCGGCGGGCGGTGCAGCGGAGCGGGAGGCGACCCGCGCGCGAGGTGATCGGAGACCGCAAACGCGCGGTGCGGGCGTCTAATCCGAGGCGGGTCATACCCCATGGAAGTAGTAGTCCGCATGGGAGATAACATCTTTTTTATCTCGGAGTTGAAGCGCTTGTGTTAGGATGGAATTCCTATAGCTTGTACTCCCGAGAGCCGATATAACGGATGCGAGGAGCTATGAAGAACGGCCAGGCCCGCAGCCAGTCGATCGATCTGCCGGCGCTGAGAGCGCACAAGGGCATTTCCCTGCGGGAAATCGCCGACAGCACGAAGATCAGCCTGCGATTTCTGCAGGCGATCGAGGAAGGCGAATTTCACAAGCTGCCCGGGGGGATCTACAACACGAGCTATATTCGGCAATACGCCAGGGAAATCGGGTACGAAGAAGCGAAGCTGCTGGCGTACTACCACGAAGCGATCCGGTAGGGTCGCCGACCGCTCCTAAACTTCCTCCGCACTTCATCCGATAAGTTCCATGAGGCCAGAGAAGGCGTAAAAAGATCCGTGGACGCCCCGGACGATTTCGGGCGACCGCTGCAGGTTCGAGGGAAGGGCGGGGGGTCCGCAAGATTCTTTCACGGCTTCTGACGCGTGCATGAAAGTACAAGATTCGTATCTGGAACCAGCGGCGCCGTCGCTCGGCAAGGCGCGTGAGATGGAAGAAGCCCGGGGGAGCGGGGCGAAGAGTGCGGAAGGCGCGCCGGAGCGGGCCGAGCCGGATCGCGTGCGGGTGTCGGGTCTTTCCGAGCGGCTGCTGGGCGCGCTCGAAGCGGAGCAGCCTGAGCGCGAGGCGCGGATTGCGCAGCTCTCGGCGGAATACCGCGCCGGCAGTTACAACGTGGACGCGGCCAAGATCAGCAACCGGATGGTAGAAAGCGCACTGGCCGGCGATGCCTGAAAAGATCCTGCCGCTGAATACGAAGCCGGGCAGCGTGTTGGCGGAGTGCGTGGCGGAGGCGCGCCGCGACTTGGCGCGGGTGCGGCGACTGCTGGCGCAACCGACGAGCGCGGCCGTGGCGGACAGCGCGGTGCTTCTGGAGAATGCGGCGAACCGGCTGCGCGACCTGGAGCAGGGGCTGCGGCGCGGAGGCGGAGGCAGGCCGCCGGGGCTCGCGCGGGAATTGGGCGAGCTGCGGCGCGAGCTGGCGCGGGCTTCGGAGATGCTGGAGAGCGCGGCGGCGCTGTACCTGGGCTGGGCCCGGCTGCTGTTCGCGGCGGCGGGCGGCTACACAGCCCGGGGGGAGCCCGCAGCCCCGCTGGCGGCGGGCCGTTTTTCCGTGGAGGGATGAATGTCACTGTTCAGCACATTGCTCACTTCCGCGAACGCGCTGCGCGTTATTGACCAGCAACTGGCGACCACGCAGAATAATGTGGCCAACGCGGGCACGCCAGGCTACGCCAAGCAGCGGCTGTCCATCAACTCCTTGCCGTTCGACCCGGCCGGCGGGCTGCCGGGCGGCGTCTCGGCGGGCGAGCTGGAGAGTTACCGGGACGTTTACATCGAGCAGACGGTGAGGCGGCGGCAGCAGGCCTGGGGCGCGGCGCAGCAGCAGGCCAGCGACCTCCAGCGTCTGGAGCCGCTGTTCGACGTGACGGGGGAAGCGGGCATTCCCGGCGCGCTGAACGCGCTGCTCCAGAGTTTTTCGTCCCTGAGCGTCACCCCGAACGACACGGTGGCGCGCCAGGCGGTGATCGACCGGGCGAGCGACCTGTCGCTGCGGTTTGTCCAGGACGCGACGGCGCTGGACAGCTTCAAGCTCGACCTGGACGACCAGATGCGCGGCGTTGTGGATACGATCAATCAGCTTGCGGGCGACGTGCGGGCATTGAACGCGGAAGTCCGCCAGGATTCGCGCAGCGGCGGCGATCCGAACGTGGACGCGAAGCTGAACGCCACGCTCGAAGAGCTCTCCGAATACGCCGACATCACGACGCTCAAGCAGCCGGACGGATCCGTGACGGTGCTGCTGGGCGGGCAGACGCCGCTGGTCATCGGCGACCGCGCGTTTACGGTGACGGCGGATTTTTCGGGCGCGAACACGGCGATCCGGGACTCCAACGGGCAGGACATCACGGCGCAGGTGGGAGCGGGCCGGCTGTACGGGCTGCTCCAAACGCGCAATCAGGTGCTGCCGTCATATATCACCGACCTGAACCGGCTGGCGCAGACCCTGGCGGATCGGGTCAACGCCGTGCTGGCCGGAGGCATAGACTCGGCCGGCAATGCCGGGGCGCCGCTTTTCGCGTACGATACGGCCGCGAATGCGGCATTCAGCCTGCACGTTACCGGTATTACGGAGCCGGAACTGGCGGCGGCGCTTCCGGGCGCGCCGGGCGGCAACGGCAATGCGCTGAAGCTGGCAAGCCTGGCCGAGTCGCCGGAGATCGACGGCCTGAGCCTGACGGGGTTTTACGGCGGGCTTGCCGGGCGCGTGGGGCAGGATGTGGAGCGCGCGAGCGGCGACGAGCAGACCCGGCAGCAGTTGCTGGTTCAGGCGCGCTCGCTGCGCGACAATCTCTCCGGCGTGTCGCTGGACGAAGAAGCCGCGAACGTGCTGGCGTTCCAGCGGGCTTACCAGGCTTCCGCGCAACTGGTGAAAGTGCTGGACGAGTTGACGGAGATCACGGTGAACCTGCTGCAATAAGCGCCGGGGGAGGATAGGACATGCTGCACGCTATGGATGCGGCGACACAGCGATTTCTGGCCGATATGGGGCGGATCGACGACAGGATCGACCGCGCCAACCGCGAGATCACCTCGGGCCGCAGGATTACCCAGGCCTCGGACGCTCCGGGCGATGTGGGAGCCGTTTTGCGCCTGAAGTCGCGCGTGGACATGATCGAACAGTGCCAGACCAATCTCCAGCAGGCGAAATCGGAGACGGACACGGCCGAACAGTCGCTCGAGACTGCAGTGAGCGTGATGGAGCGCGTGCGGCAGCTTGCGGCGCAGGCAGTCACGGAAACCGAGACGCCCGAAGCGCGCCAGACGATCGGCGTCGAGCTGAGGGCATTGCGGGACCAGATGGTGTCGATCGCCGGGACGATGTCGGAGGGGCGGTATATTTTCAGCGGCGACGACGACCAGGTCGCCCCCTACGCGGTGGACGACACGCAACCCAACGGCGTAACGGCGTACGCCGGGGCGCCCTCGACACGCCAGATGCTCCACCCTTCCGGGGCTACGTTCGGGATCGCGCGAACCGCGCAGGAGATCTTCGACAACCCGGCCGCAAGCGTGTTCGGTGCGATTACCGCGCTCATCCGGGCAGTCGAAAACGGCCCGACGGTGGCGCCGGGCGACCCGCTCTACAACGGGCAATACGATGCGCAGACGGACGCGATCAATGCGGCGCTGGGCTCAGTGGGGGGCGCTCAGGACCATTTGAACGCGGAGCTGAGCTTTTACGGCACGGTGCAGAACCGGGTGAGCGAGGCGATCAACTCCGCGGCGGCGCTGGATACGCGAGAAAAGACCGAGCTGAGCCGCCTGCAAGATGCCGACATCGTGCAGTCGATCACGGACCTGAACCAGGCCATCACCCACAGGGAAGCGGCCCTGAACGCGCGCGCCCGCATGCCGAACAGCAGCTTGTTCGACTACCTCGGATAAGCGCCTGCGAGTGCATGCGGGCAGCCAAGCCTCAGCACCCCTGACGTGAGGTGCTGCCGCCGGAGCGCGATCCTAAAAAAATTCCATTAAGACATCCTTAAGATCCCGGTCTGGTATTATGATGGCTTCCGCGAGGACTGCCTCGATGATTGAATCTAAACATCGTTCCTACGTTCCTGAAAAGACGCAGCTCAGGGAATTCACCTTCCGGGCCGTACTGCTCGGCCTGGTCATGACGGTGATCCTCGGAGCCGCAAACGCCTATCTCGGCCTGAGCGCAGGCATGACGATCGCCGCCACCTATCCGGCAGCGGTGATCGGCATGGCGATCCTGCGGCTGGGGAAGGGCACCATCCTGGAAGAGAACATCGCCCGAACCATCGGTTCGATCGGCGAGTCGGTTGCGGCCGGCGCCATCTTCACGATTCCGGCCTTCATTATTTCAGGGGTATGGAAGAATTTCTCCTCCACCGATGCCTACTGGAAATCCACCGCGCTGATGATCGTCGGAGGCTTTCTGGGCATCCTGTTCGTGACGCTGCTGCGGCGCGTGATGGTGGAAGATCCGGACCTGCCGTTTCCGGAGTCGGTTGCAGCATCCCAGATCCACATTGCCGGGCAGCAGGGCGCGCAATCGGCGAAGCTGCTGTTCTACAACATGGGTTTCGGGGCGGTTGTGTATTTCCTGGGGCAGATCAGCGTGTTCCCGATCAGCAACTCCTTCCTGCTGAACATCGGGCAAATGGGGAAAAGCTCGGTGGTCCTTTTGACGGGCGGATTCTCGAAGGCAGTGAGCGTAGGCGGGATCAGTTCGGTGTCGGCGCCCGCGGTACGGCCGGCGTATCTCGGCGTGGGTTACATTATCGGCCCGCGGCTGGCGGCGCTGAACTTCGCCGGTGGCGTGCTGGCGTGGGGCTTCCTGGTGCCTCTGTTCGCGTACTTCCTGGGGCCGCAGATCGCGCCTGGGAATCCTTCGTGGGAAGCGGTGAACGATGCGATCTGGAAATCGGTGGTGCGGCCGATCGCGGTGGGCGGCATGCTGGTCGGCGCGGGCTACACGCTGTTCCGAATGCGGAAGAGCCTGGCGGGCGGGATGGGGCGGGCGGTATCGGACCTGAAGAAAGCGGGCTCGCAGGCGCGCACCACGAGCCGCCTGGATTGGGACCTGAGCGCGCGGACCGTATTCCTGGGCCTGGGCGTGACGTTCATCTGCATGGTGCTGCTGTACTTCTATTTCTCGAACACGCTGCCGGGAGGCCTGGTAGCCGCGCTGGTGATGATCGTGCTCGGGTTCTTCTTCGCGGCGGTTTCGGGCAACCTGGTCGGACTGATCGGCTCGTCGAATAACCCGGTTTCAGGCCTGACGCTCTCGACACTGGTGGTCGCGGCGCTGCTGATGGTGGCGATCGGGGTATCGGGCGTGAGCGGAGTGGCCGCGGTGCTGGGCGTGGCGGCGGTGGTCTGCGTATCGTCTGCGGTAGCGGGCGAGATGCTGCAGGACCTGAAGGTCGGGCACATCCTGGGCGGCACGCCGCGCAGCATGCAGATCGGCGACATGATCGGCATCGTGGCGGCGGGCGCGCTGCTGTTCTTCCCGCTGCTGATTTTGCACCAGGCCGATATCAACATGGGCGGCATCGGGTTCGGCGGCAAGGCGCTGCCGGCGCCGCAGGCCGGGTTGATGGCCTCGCTGGCGCAGGGCATCGTGGGCGGCAACATGCCGTGGCCGCTGATCGGCGTCGGCGTGCTGATGGGTTTCACGCTGATTCTGGTTCAGGTGCGCAGCCCGATGCTGTTCGCCGTGGGCATGTACCTCCCGCTCGAAACCACGGCGGCGATTTTCCTGGGCGGCGTGTTCCGCTGGATTACGGACCGGACTCGCGACCGGCGCGGCTTGAACGATGCGCAGAAGGCGCGCGTGGAGAACGCGGGGGTGCTGACGGCCTCGGGCCTGATCGCGGGTGAAGCCATGATGGGCCTTATCATAGCGGCCTTCCGCTTCTTCAACGTGAGGATGCCGGAGGTGTTCGCGGCTCCGTCGGTATGGCTGGCGGTCATTGCGATGGTGGTCGTCGCGGTGGTGATGGTGAGGGTGCCGCTGGCGAACGCCGGCAAGCCGGACGAGCCTGCGCCACCCACGGCGGTGATGTAAAGGCCCAGCGAGCGCGTCAGCAGCCGGAATCGGCGCTGACGCACTCCAGGTGCGCTTCGAAGTAGTCGCGAAGCTTTTGGGAGATGAGGCGGCTGTTAGCCAGCATCATCTCCCAGTCCGCAAGGTACAGACCCGGCTCGATTTCCACGGCCACGAGGTCGAGCGGCCGCTCGACTCCCGCCCCGCGCAGCCCGTAATAAAGAAACATCAACCCCCCGCAGCAGTGGCTTCGTCCGAACAGGTTGCAGCCGAAGCAGGCCCGGTTGGCCGCATTCGGGTCAACAACCCGTAACAGGGCGATGCCGCCGCGCGTCTCATAGCGCAATGGCGGAGCTTCAGGCGGTTCGACGGCATCGCCGTCCGGCGAGGAGGCGCGATTCAGCAGCAGATCCCAGCACTCGGCCTCACTGACGGGCAGCACACGTTCGGCGATGCGGCGCTCGAACTCGAGCAGCGCGTCCGTGATGCGCTCGCGGCGAACGAAATCGGCGGCGAAATCCTCACCCATTCGGATATCGGGGAAGCGAGCCGGGAAGGCGGCGTTTCCGTGGGTAGCTTAACATAAGGAATTGTCCGGAACTGGCCATCGAATGACGAATCCTACGCGCGACTGGCGCCGCGTCTACACCGGCGTCGCGCTGACGACGCTCGCCACGCTGCTCCTGGAGCTGGCGCTGACGCGCATTTTCTCGGTGGTCTTCTACTACCATTTCGCTTTCCTGGCCATCTCGATCGCTCTGTTCGGGCTGGGCGCGGGAGGCGTGTTTTCGTACGTCGTTGCGGCGCGGCGCGGGCGTTTTTTCGACAAGCTCGGATGGCTGGCGCTGGCGAACGGCGGGCTGGTGATCGCGTCGCTGGTATTTGTGCTGACGCGCCGGGGCGACCTCGGCTACGGCACGCTGGCCGCGGTGTACTTCGCGAGCGCGCTGCCGTTCTTCCTGGCGGGCACGGTCGTGTCGCTGGTGATCGCCGAGACGATCGAGCGCGTGAACCGCGTGTACTTCGCCGACCTGCTGGGCGCGGCGGCCGGATGCCTGCTGTTGATCCCGCTGCTCGATTCGCTGGGCGGGCCGAACACGGTTCTGGCGGCGGGGGCGGTTTTCGCCGCGTCGGGCGCGATCTGGTTCGGGGCTGCGGGCTCGAAAGGCAGGCGCAACGCGGCCGCGGCCGCAGCGGCCGCCATGATCGCCCTGGTAGCCGTGAACGCGCGCAAGCCGCTGATCGACGTGAAGTACGCCAAGGGCAAGGCATTGGGCGCTGAGCGGTTCGTGAAGTGGAACAGCTTTTCGCGCATCGCGCTCGAGAAGGACAAGAACGGCTCGGGGCAGTTGAGCATCGTCATCGACGCGGACGCCGCGACGGGCGTGCCGACGTTCGATTTCGATCACCTGAGCGACCGGCAGCGCGACTCCCTGCTCTACCAGGGGCCGGGGCTGCCGTACGTGCTGCGGCCCGGCGCCAAGGCGCTCGTGATCGGCGCCGGCGGCGGCTGGGACATCGCGCGCGCCCTCGCCTCCGGCAGCCGCGACGTAACCGGGGTGGAGATCAACCCGATCATCGCGAACGACGTCATGCGCGGCCGCTTTGCCGCCTACAGCCGCCGGCTTTACTTCCGGCCGGAGGTTCGCATCTTCGTCGAGGACGGGCGCAGCTTCGTCCGCCGAAGCGACGAGAAATACCAGGTGATCCAGGCGACGCTGGTGGACACGTGGGCTTCGACCGCCGCCGGCGCGTTCGCGCTTTCCGAGAACAACCTGTACACGACGGACGCGTTCGAGGACTACCTTTCGCGGCTGGACGACGATGGCCTGCTCGTATTCACGCGCTGGGGCCTGGACCCGCCGCGCGAGTCGCTGCGCTTGATTGCGCTCGCGCGCGCGGCTTTGGAGCGGCTGGGCCAGCGCGAGGCATGGCGCAACTGCATCGTGGTGAGGGAAGGCACTCCGGAACAGTTGGCGGGCTGGGGCGCGGCGGACACCGTGCTCATCTCCCGCGCTCCGTTCACGCCGGCGGATATGGAGCGCCTGCGCGCGGCACTGCCGCGGGGCCGCTTCCAGCCGGTATACATGCCCGACGAAACCATCCCGAACCCGTTCACCAGCCTGCTGCGATCGGCGGACCCGGCCGCGTTCGAGCGGGGCTACGCATACGACGTGGCGCCCGTCGGGGACAACCGGCCGTTCTTCTTCTACACCGTGCAGCCGCGCGACCTGCTGAATTTCGTGGAGCACGCTTCGCGCCTGAGCGCCGATTACAACGTCAACCGCGCCGTGCCGATGCTGTTCGGGCTGCTGGCGGTGAGCCTGCTCGCAATGGCCGTGATTCTTGTGCTGCCGCGCATCGTGCTCGGCAGCAGGCTGCCGGAAGACCGGAGCGCGCTGCGGTTCCTGTGGTACTTCATCTTCATCGGAACGGGCTACATCGTGATCCAGGTGGCGCTGGTGCAGAAGTTCGTGCTGTTTCTCGGCCACCCGACTTACGCGCTGACGGTGATCATCTTCTCGATGCTGGTCTCGAGCGGCGTCGGAAGCTACTGGAGCAGCCGCGCGCTGAAGGAATCCGACGGGCGCCTGGAGGCGGCGCTGGCGCTGGTGGCTGTGCTTGTAGCGGCGCTCTCGTTCGCGGTCACGCCGGTGCTGGGCGCGGGCGTCGGCCTGCCGATGGCCGCCAAATTTGCGATCAGCGTGCTCATGATTGCGCCGGCCGGTTTCCTGATGGGCATGCCGTTCCCCAGCGGCCTGCGCCGCCTGGAGGAATTGCACGCGCCTTCGGTGCGCTGGGCATGGTCGCTGAATGCGGCGGCGAGCGTGCTGGGCTCGGTGTGCGCGATCGTTCTGGCGATTTACCTCGGCCTGCGGGAAGCGATGCTGGCAGGCGGCGCGATGTATCTTTGCGCGCTGGCGAGCGTGCGCCTGACGCGGCGGGCGGCGCCGCCGCATTTCGGGGACAGGCTACGTAACCCCCAATTTCTTGCGTCGCGAGGATGAGCCGCGATACGGCACGCACGAGTGTTCCGCGGCGCGTGCGCGCGCAGCGGGAGGCGCGGATCGAGGGCGCTGCGGTCGAAATGCGCGGGAATTAAGCGCAACCCCGGATTATCCTGCGGGTTTTCACGTATTAACATATGCGTGTGCGAAAACTCGCCGCGGTTCTCCTGATGGCGGCCGCGCCCGGCCTTGCGTCGGACTGCACGCGAACGAAGACCGGACTCGTGCCACTCACCGACCTGGGCGCCGGCCTGTACAAGAACCAGTATCAGGGCGGGTTGTATCCGGGCGGCGCGAACGTGCGGCCGGCGGCGCACGAAGCCGCGGGACTGCGACTGGCCGCGCAGGTCGTGCCGCGGGACGCGCAGGGAAACCCCGACCCGGCAAACGGCCGCATCGTGCTGCTGTCGATCGGCATGTCGAACACCACGATCGAGTTCTCGGGGTTCAAAGCCATTGCCGATGCCGACCCGCAGAAGAACCCGCGCCTGACGATCGTCGATGGCGCGCAGGGCGGCCAGACTGCGTACGTGATTACAACCAACGGCGCGCAGTTCTGGGCCAACGTGGACAGCCGCATGCAAAATGCGGGCGTTACGAACCAGCAGGTGCAGGTAGTCTGGATGAAAGAGGCCAACGCGCAGCCGACCGAGCCTTTCCCCCAACACGCGCAGATGCTGCAGTCGCAACTGGCGACGCTCGCGCGGACGCTGCAATCCCGGTATCCGAACCTGAAGCTGCTGTATCTTTCGAGCCGCATCTACGGCGGCTACGCGACCACCGCGCTCAATCCCGAGCCGTACGCGTACGAGGGCGGATTCGCGATGAAGTGGCTGATCGAACAGCAGATCAACGGAGATCAATCGCTGAGTTACGACGCCGGCGCCGCTCCGTGGATGGCCTGGGGACCGTATCTCTGGGCCGACGGGCTGTCCATCCGCAACGATGGTCTCATCTGGGCCTGCTCGGAATTTCGCGACACGGACGGCACTCATCCGGCGGATGGCGCGCGGCGAAAGGTCGCGATGATGCTGCTCGATTTCTTCAAGTCCGACACGACCGCGCGCACCTGGTTCTTGAAACCGCCGGTGGCCGGGGCGCCGCAGCCCGCAATCGCTGCCGTGTCGAGCGCAGCGAATTGGGGAACCGCGGTTGCGCCGGGCTCGATCGCGGTAGTGTGGGGCACGAGTCTGGCGAGAACGGAGTCGGCTGCCGGAGGCCAGCCCGTGCCGCTCGTTCTGGGCGGCGCGCGCGTCGAGGTGGATGGAGTTTCCTGCCCGCTGTACTACACGTCCGACGGGCAGATCAACGTGGTGCTGCCCCGCACGGCTTCGGCCGGCTCGGCGACGGTGATCCGGGACGGGGTGGCGTCGGCTGCGTTTTCCTTCGATCTCAGGCCGAGCGCGCCGGCGTTCTTTTATCAGGCCGACAACCGCACGGGGGCCGCGCTGCACGTCGTTCCGGCGTACGACGTCATCGACGAGACGAAGCCGGCGCGGTTGGGTGAGACGATTGCGTTGTTCGGCACCGGCCTTGCAGCCGCGCCCGACCTGACGCTGCTGGTGGGCGGCAAGCGTGCCGAAGTGCAGTACATCGGCATCTCGCCTGGAACGCCCGGCCTGGACCAGGTGAACTTCACGATTCCGGCAGACGCCCCGACCGGCCCCGCCGTGGCGATTGAGCTGACAGCGGGCGGCGCCGCGGCGAATACGGTGACGCTGCCGATCGCGCCGGGAAACTGACCGGTTTCGCGGGAGCCCCGCCTTCCATCTGTGTTAATCTCGCTTCTCGGACATTTATGATCCTGCCTCAGACCGTTTCTACCGCTGTCCTGCTCGTGGCATTTGCCGTGGTGTGCTGGGGATCGTGGGCGAACTCGTTGAAGCTTGCGGGCAAGTGGCGGTTCGAGCTGCTTTACTGGGATTTCGCGGCGGGCGCTTTTCTGGCCGGCGTGGTAGCGGCGCTCACGTTCGGGAGTCTCGGCTTCGACATGGCGGCGAACGGCCGCGGGCTGCCGTTTATGGAGGACCTGCTCGACGGCGGCAAGCACAACATGCTTTACGCCTTCCTGGCCGGCGTCATCCTGAACGCGGGCAATATGCTGCTGCTTGCGGGCGTCTCGCTTGCGGGAATGGCCGTAGCGTTCGTAGCGGCATTCGGTCTGATGTTCAGCCTCGGCATCGTTTCAAGCTACGTCATTGAACCGAGCGGCAACCCGGTGCTGCTGTTCGGCGGCGTGGGCCTCGTGCTGATCGCGGCCGCGGTGGACGGCGTGGCGCACCGGAACGTGACGCTGCGCAAGTCCGAAGAAGCGATTCGCGTGGGAAAGACGAAGTCGGTGATTCCGAAGCCGCGGTGGAAGGGCTTCGTGGTGAGCGCGATCGCCGGCGTGCTGATGGCCGGGTATTACCCGCTGATCGAACTCAGCGAACACCGCGGCATCGGCCTCGGGCCGTACTCGATCGCGTTCGTATTCCTGGCGGGCCTGTTCGTCTCCACGTTCTTCTTCAACATGATCTTCATGAACCTGCCCGTCGCCGGCAGGCCGGTCGAGCTGTTGGAGTACTTCCGCGGGAAGATGCGGCAGCACCTGCTGGGGCTGAGCGGCGGCGCGATGTGGGGGGCAGGATTCATTGCGCTGGTGGCGGCAGGCAGCGCGCCGGAAGCTCAGTTGAATCCGGCGCTGGTGTACATCGCGGTGCACGGCGTGGCGATCGTGGCCGCGCTGTGGGGCCTTCTGGCGTGGAAGGAATTCCGCAGCGGGGACACGAACGCGAAGGCGCTCGGCGCCCTGATGATGCTGTTGTACGCAGCCGGACTCGGACTCGTTTCGATCGCGGCGATCTACGCCTGAGACGGGGGCGCCCCGGCCTCGGTCGCGCTGAAGTACGCGCAATCCGGGTGATGGAACACGAGCGCGCTGACGCTCGCCTCGGGCTCCATCATCATGCCGTCCGTCAGCCGCACGCCGATTTCCTCGGGGTTGAGCAGCTTCCACAAGCCGCGCTGGTCCTCGAGGTTCGGGCACGCTGGATAGCCGAAGCTGTAGCGCTTGCCGCGGTACTTCGACGTGAAGCGCTCGTGCATGGTGAGCGTGGGCGGGTCGGGAAAGCCCCAGTCTTCGCGGATGCGGCGGTGCAGCCATTCGGCGCAGCCCTCGGCGGTCTCGATGCCGAGCGCCTGAAGGCCATGGCTCAGGAAGAACTCGCCGCGCTGCTTCGCCTCTTCGGAGCGCTCGCTGATGCCGTACCCCGCCGTGACGACGAACAGCGCGATGTGATCGCGCCGCCCCTCCGACGGGTCGAGCACGTAATCGCTGAGGCACAGGCCGTCCGGGCGAGGCTGGCGCCCGAAGCGGAACGTGTGGAGCGGATTCCGGCAGCCGGGGGCGAAGAGATGGATGGAGTTGCCGTCGCGCTCGGCTTCGAAGAACTGCCAGACGGCGCGCACCTTCATGAAGCCCGCCGCGTATTCCTTCACGCGCTCCATGTTCTGGAACAGCTCGAGCGCCTTGGGATCGCGTTCGGCCAGCAGCTTCTCGAAATTGCCCTTGAAGCCGAGGTGCTTGCCATAGAGCATGTACGGGTTGATATAGCTCCAGACCTCGGCCAGTTGCGGCACGTCGCGGACTTTTCGATCGAGGTAGGGCGCGGGCGGAATCGGGATGTCCGTGCGCACCTTCGAGCTGCGCTGCTCCCCGGCGGGCGCGACCGGCGCGGATTCCGGCGCCGCAGCCGCGGCCTCCTCGAGATGCGTGTGCGCGGCGAGGGTGGCCTCGCGCGTGGCCGGGTCCATCAGTTCGTTGAGCAGCTTCAGGCCGGTCATCGCATCCTTGGAGTAGCAGGTGGCGGCGCCGTATGCGGGCGCGATCTTCAGGCGCGTAAAGCGCTCCGAGAGCGCCGCGCCGCCGGCGAGCAGCGGCACGCGGATGCCGGCGTCCTTGAGGTCGCTGGCGGTCGCGACCATCTGCTGCGTGCTCTTCACGAGCAGGCCCGAAAGGCCGATCGCGTCGGGATGGTGCTCGTGATAAGCCCGGATGAGATCCTCCGGCGGCACTTTGATACCGAGGTTGACCACCTTGTAGCCGTTGTTACTCAGGATGATGTCGACGAGATTCTTGCCGATGTCGTGGACATCGCCTTTCACGGTCGCGAGTATGATTTTTCCGCGGGCGGCCGAGCCGGCTTTCTCCATGTACCGCTCGAGGTGGGTGACCGCGGCTTTCATCGCCTCGGCCGACTGCAGCACTTCGGCCACGATCAGCTCGTTATTCGCGAACAGCCGGCCCACCTCGGCCATGCCGGCCATCAGCGGCCCGTTGATGATGTCGAGCGGCGCGGCTTCCTTGAGTTTGAGCTCGAGATCGGGCACCAGCCCGTCCTTGGTCCCTTCGACGATGTAGTTCGCGAGGCGCTGGTCGAGCGTCATCGTGCCGGCCTGCTGTTTCGTGCGCGCTGTCGCGGTGCGGAAATGCTCCGTGATCGCGGCGATGTGGAACTGGTTGATCGCGATCTTCTGTTCGCGCGGCTGCTCGCGCCAGTCCTCCGGCGCGGTCTTGAGCTCGCCTTCCGCGGGCGGCGTGTTGAAAAGGAGGTTTTCCGCGAGCCGGCGCTCCTCGACCGGAATCGAGGCGAAGCGCTCGATCTTTTCCGCATTCACGATGGCGAGATCGAGGCCGGCCTTCGTGCAGTGGTAAAGGAAGACCGAGTTCACCACCTCGCGCGCGGCCGGAGGCAGCCCGAAGGAGACGTTGGAAATGCCGAGCAGCGTCTTCACATGCGGCAGGCGCTCTTTCACCAGGCGTATGCCCTCGATGGTCTCGACCGCGCCGCCGATGTAGTTTTCGTCGCCCGTAGCGCAGGGGAAGACGAGCGGATCGATGATGATGTCTTCGGGCGAGATGCCGTATTTTTTCGTAAGCAGCGCATAGGAGCGCTCGGCCACCTGCAGCTTGCGCTCGCGCGTGAAAGCCTGCGCCTGCAGTTTGTCCTCGTCGATGCAGCCGGCGACCAGCGCCGCGCCGTACGCGCGCGCGATCGGGCAGATGCGCTCGAACTTTTCCTCGCCGTCCTCCAGGTTCACCGAGTTGATGATGCTCTTGCCCTGGCAGTACGTGAGCGCCAGCTCGACGGCTTTGGGATCGGTGGTGTCGATCATCAGCGGCGCTTTGATTTTCCGGATCAGGCGCTCGTAGAACGGCGGGATGTCGGCGACTTCCTCGCGGTCGCTGCTCTGCAGGCAGACATCCACGATTTGGGCGCCGTTGCGCACCTGCCGCCGCGCGATCTCGCTCGCCTCTTCCCACTGCCCGGCGGCGATCAGGTTCTTGAAGAGCCGGGAGCCGATGACGTTCGTGCGCTCGCCGACCAGCAGCGGGCGGTTGCTCTCCTCGGCCTCGACGAGCTCGATGCCGGTGTAGAACGCGCGGTGCGCAGGCTGCTTCACGGGCCGCGGCCGCTTGCCCTCGACCATCTGCGCGATGGCGCGAATGTGCGCGGGCGTGGTGCCGCAGCAGCCGCCGGTCATATTGAGCCAGCCGTGATCGGCGAAGCGCTCCAGTTGCGCCGCGAGCGAATCCGGCGTCTCCAGATACCTGCCTTCCTCGTTCGGCAGGCCCGCGTTCGGGTAGCAGGAAATGCGCGCCGTGACGATCTCGTTCAGCGTGCGGATGTGATCCGTCATGAACTCCGGGCCGGTGGCGCAGTTCAGGCCGGCGGCGAGCGGCCGGGCGTGAGCGATCGAGACCCAGAAAGCGTCCGCGGTCTGGCCGCCGAGCATGGTGCCCATGGGCTCGATGGTGCAGGAAATCACGAGCGGGATCGGGCGGCCGAGCTCGCGCTCGAGCGCGCGGATGGCGAGGACTCCGGCCTTCACGTTGCGTGTGTCCTGGCAGGTTTCGAGTATCAGCAGGTCGGCCCCGCCCTCTATCAGGCCCTGCGCCTGCTCGTAATAGCTGTCGCGCAGTTGCTGGAACGTGACGCCGCCCGTGATGGTGATGGCCTTCGTCGTCGGGCCCATCGAGCCGGCGACGAAGCGTGGTTTCGCCGTGGTAGAGAACTCCGCGGCCGCCTGGCGGGCCAGGCGCGCGGCCGTGCGATTCAGTTCGAGCGCGTCGTTTTCGAGCCCGTACTCGGCGAGCACGATGCGTGTGGCGCCGAAGGTGTCCGTTTCGACGATGTCTGCGCCGGCTTCAAAATAGGCGCGGTGGACGTTGAGCACCACGTCGGGCCGCGTGCGCACCAGGTTCTCGTTGCAGCCTTCCAGTGCCGCGCCGCCGAAATCCGCCGCCGTGAGGCGGGCCTGCTGCAGCATGGTCCCCATGGCGCCGTCCATCGTCAAAATGCGGGTTTCGAGGGCTTCCAGTAATGGATGCATGGGGATACTACAAGTCTAGCAGCCAGGCGCGGGCTGCCGCGATCAGACGTCGTAGACGAACTTCGTGTCGATGACCACATCCGGATGCATCGAGCGCTCGACCGGGCAGCCGTGCGCGGCGCGTTCGAGTTTCAGCCGGTCGTCCGGGCAGAGCGCGGCGGGCAGATGCAGTTCGACGGTGACGACGCCGAGGCGGCGGGGATTGCTGCTCATTTCCTTCGTGACGCGCAGGGTGGAGCCCGTGAGGTCGAGGCCGGTGCGCTCGGCGAAGATCGCCATGATGGTCAGCATGCACGAGCCGAGTCCGGCGGCCACCAGGTCGGTCGGCGAGAAATAGCGGCCCTCGCCGGCGTTGTCCTTGGGAGCGTCGGTCAGCATTTCCGTGCCCGAGGGGCCGTGGATCAATCGCGTCTTCTTATTTCCGATGTATTCGCCTTCGATAACGACAGCCATATGCGTTGATGTTACCTGATGTATGCTGGGGCCAGCGACTCCCATGTTTGCACGCAAGCTCAAGCTCACCCTCGCGAGCGGCGGCGCCGAAACGCCGGTGCCGAAGGACTGGCTCGATCATTTTTTCATGCGCTACTTCACCGGGTACAGCGCGTTCGACGAAACGCTGCCGGTGGCCGACGGCGAGCTCGAAGTGGGCCTGAACGTGGACACGGCCGAGGTGAAAGCCCGGTTCGAGCAGTGGCTGCGCGGGCGGAAGATGATCCCGCCGGAGACGGAGCTGGTGGTGCGGTAACGGAACGCCACAATAAGCCTCGCAGCTCCTCGAAACGCCCCTGGACGTTGCTCCAGAAAGGAAAGGGGCCGTAGCAAAGCATCCTGCACTGGACCGCAAAGAGAACGTTTTCTAAGCTTTCTGATTTTCTTTGTGGCCTTTGTGTCTTTGTGTCTTGGTGTTGATTCAACCAGCCCGATCGGGCATCTTTTTCGCACAAAGGCACAAAGATCACAAAGACACAAAGAAAAATTTTCGCTTCTTTGCGTTTTCAACGAGACGCCCGCTCCGAAACCGTGCGCCGCTACCGACGCCGCTATGCCAGTCTCCGCAGCAAGATCGCCGAGTTCTTGCTCCCGAAAGCGATGCAGTTGGCGATGGCGTATTCGATATCGAGGCGGCGGCCGATCTCGGGGATGTAGTCGAGATCGCATTCCGGGTCGGGCTCGTCCAGGTTGAGCGTGGGCGGGACCACGCCGTCGCGCATGGCGAGCAGGGTGGCGGCGATGCCGGCGGCGCCGCAGGCGCCCTGGGGATGCCCGATCAGGCTCTTCAGAGACGAGCCGGGCAGCTTGTAAGCGTAACCGTTGAAGGCAAGCTTGGTGGCGCGCGTCTCGATACGGTCGTTCAGCTCGGTCGAGGTGCCGTGATACTGAATGTAATTCACGGCCTCGGGCGGGATGCCGCCCTCGGCCATGGCGAGCGACATGGCGCGCGCCGGCTCTTCGCCGCATTCTTCGAGGCGCACGCGATGGAAGGCCTCGCAGGTGGCGCCGTAGCCCGCGATCTCGCCGTAGATATGCGCGCCGCGGGCGCGGGCGCGTTCGAGTTCCTCGAGCACGAAGAACCAGGAACCTTCGGCCACCACCATGCCGTCGCGGTCGCGCGAGAACGGGCGCGAAGCGCGCTGAGGCTCCTTGTTCCAATGGGTGCTCACGACGCGCATCAGCATGAAGCCGCGCAGGATCAGCGGCGCCAGCGGCGCGTCCACGCCGCCCGCCACCATGGTGTCGAGCACGCCGGCGCGGATGTTGCGGTAAGCGTAGCCGATGGCGTCGGTCGAGGAAGTGCATCCGGTGGAGATGACATGGCTCAGGCCGCGCAGGCCGAAGCGCATCGAGATCTCGCCGGCCAGAGTGCCGATCGTCCCGGTGGGAATCACGTACACGCTGCACTGCTTCTCTTTGCCGGTGTAGTAGAGCCGGTACTGCTCCTCCGTGAATTCCTGACTGCCGCCGCCGGAGCCGACGATGAGGCCGATGCCGCGCAACTCGTCGCGAGTCATCGCGCGGGGATCGATGCCGGCATCCGAGAGCGCCTCTTCGACCGCGGCGATGCCGAGGGGGGCGGCGCGCGAAACGTGCGGCCGCTCCTTGGGAGGATAGTATTTCTCCTCGCAGAAACCGACGATCTCCCCGGCCACCTGGCAGGGATATCGAGAGACGTCGAACCGGCTGATGCGTTTCACGCCGCTCGCGCCGGCGCGCGTGGCATTCCAGAAAGCCTCCCGCCCGATTCCGTTCGGGCTTACCGCGCCGATGCCTGTAACCACCACGCGTCGCGTCATAGAAGAATCGTTAAGAAATGCATGTGTTAGTATAGGCTGTTTTCATGGCTTCGGGAAATCAGGCCGGCGGTCCCCGATGGGTTCCCCGTCTGCTCGCAGGCATCGAAGCAGGCGTGCTGGGCGGCATCGCGACGATTGCGGCCACGGCGGCGGCTTCGGCGATGTCACGGCAATCGGTCTGGGCGGCGCCCAACCTTTTCGCATCCTTGTTTATCGGCCCCTCTGCGCTCGGCCGCACTTTTCACTCCGCGACGATGTCGGGGCTCGCGCTCCAGTTATGTGCCGCGGGGCTGTTGGGGCTGATGTTCGGAGTTTTCGCAGGCGGGACGCGAAGCCGGCTGAGGGTGTTGCTCCTGGGTATTCTGACTGCGTTAATCTGGTACTATCTATCGCAAATGCTGCTTCTGCGGAAACTCGGGGTGCTGGCCCTGATGTATGCCGCTCAGAAGCCGCTGCTGTTTGGAAACGTATGCTTCGGATTCGTGCTGGGCTTATACCCGGGATTCCTGAACGCCGCGGAAGGCAAACCGCGGGAAACCGCCGGAGGGCCGGAGTGTGCCGCTGCAGAGGCGGCCGAGCGCGCCGTGCCGCAGTCGTTCGCTTCCGAAACGGAGCCTGCCGGGTCGCCCGAGGCGGCCGAACCGGAAGCGGGGCCCGCCGGGCCGCCGGAAGAGATTGGTAGAATGTAGGATTCCGTTCCGGACCCGTGAGGTGAACGGGACTTGAAACCACCGGTCAGAGTCCCGCGTCTGAACGAAAAGCGCAGAGTGGAAGGAATTAGGTTTGCATGATGTTTGACAGGCCCGGGCGCCTGTGGCTGGCTGCATTTTGCATCTGTTCCGGCATGGCCGGCGCACAGACGCAGCAGGCCTCGCCACTCCAGCAGCAACAAAAACAGCAAGAGACCAAGCCGCCGCAGAAAACGGCAAACCCGTTCGAGCCGATTCCGCAACCTCCCGCTGCCCAGAAGCCGGAGCAGCAGAAGGCGCAGCAGGCCAAGCCCATCTTCGAGGCGCCGAAGGTGGCGCCGACGCCGGCCGGCGGCAAGGACATCATCGAGGCGATCGAGTTTCGCGGCGCGCGCCGAGTCCCCGCCGACACGCTGCGCGCCACGATATTCACCAAGCGTGGCGACAAGTACGATCCGGAGATGTTGCGGCGGGACTTTATGGCCCTCTGGAACACCGGGCGGTTCGACGATATCACGCTCGAGGAGGAACCCGGTAAGGAAGGCGTCATCCTGCGGTTCATCCTGGTGGAGCGGCAGGTCGTGCGTTCCATCAAGTATGAAGGGATCCACTCGGTCACGGTATCGGAGATTCTGGACCGGTTCAAGGAACGGCGCGTCGGCCTGTCGGTGGAGTCGCAGTACGATCCCAACCGCGTTCAGCGGGCCATCGTGGTGCTGAAGGAATTCCTGGCGGAGCGCGGCCGGCAGTACGCCGAGGTCACGCCCGAGATTCGCCAGGTGCCGCCCTCGTCGCTCGAGATCACGTTCGTGGTGAACGAAGGGCCGAAGGTCAAAGTCGGAAACATCCAGATTACCGGCAACAAGGTGTTCAGCAACCGTGCGATCGTCCGGTCGATGCGTGCCCTGAAACCGTACGGCATCCCGCACTCGATTCTTTTCGAGAACCTCTTCGCGAAGACCTACGATCTTTCGAAGCTCGAAATGGATAAGGAAGGCATCCGGAACTTCTACCAGGAGCACGGGTACTTCATGGCGCGGCCGCTTGACCAGACGGTGACCATCCGAAAAACCGGCGGCCCGAACCAATTCCATCTGCCGCTGATTTACTCGAACAAGCCGGGCGTGCGCGCCGATATCACGATTCCCGTCGAAGAGGGCGTGCAGTACAAAATCCGCAACTTCAATTATGTCGGCGTGAAGCTGTTCAAGGTGCCCGAGAGCCTGACCGTGCCGTTCTTCCAGATGGGACCGGGCGACGTCTTCGAGATCGGGAAGTTCCGCAAGGGCATCGAAAGATTGCGCGACCAGTACGGCGCGTTCGGCTACATCGATTTCGTGCCCGACCCGGACATACAGCCGGTGCCCGGAACGAACCAGCTCGACGTCATCTTCAACGTAGACGAAGGCAAGCAGTTCTTCGTGCGCCGCATCGATTTCCAGGGCAACACGACGACGCGCGATAAAGTGATCCGCCGCGAACTGCTGATCGACGAAGGCGACCTGTTCAACAGCAAGCTGTGGGAAGCCAGCATCGCGCGGCTGAACCAGCTCGGCTACTTCGAGCCGCTCAAGAAGGAAGATGCGGCGACGATCACGCGCGACCCGAAGACCGACACCGTGGATATCACGCTCAAGGTGAAGGAGCGCGGCAAGAACACCGTCGGGCTGACGGGCGGCGTTTCGGGCATCGCCGGCAGCTTCATCGGGTTCAATTACTCGACCAACAATTTCCTCGGGCTGGGCGAAACGCTGTCCATCGATTCCCAGCTCGGCAGCCGCCTGCGCAACGTGACGTTCGGCTTCACCGAGCCGTACTTCCTGGACCGGCCCATCCAGTTGGGATTCACCGTGTTCACGCAGCGATTCAACTACGATCAGGGCCGCGAAGTTTCGCTCTTCACCGGCCAGAACCTGATTCCGTACTTCCAGGCGCTGGGCACGCAGAACCTGCTGAATTACGTGCAGAACTCGTATGGGTTTACCACGTTCGTCAGCTATCCGCTGCGCCGCAGTTTCGCGCGGCTGGGGCTGACCTACGGCTACAGCACGGCAAGTTACAAGACGCTGACCCCCATGGCCGAGACGTATTTCAGTTACTTGAACTACAGCGGCCTGAGCGGGCCAAATGCGCTCAACGGCATCAAGACGAGCCAGGTCACGCCATCCTACCTGTACAACTCGGTGGACAACCCGATGACGCCGACGCGCGGCCACAGCCTTTCGATCTCGACGGGCTTCGCGGGCAGCTACCTGGGCGGCAACGTGAACATGCTGCAGCCGTCGTTCGATTTCCGGTATTACCACCCGGCGCTCAAGAAGAACCATGTGATCGGCTTCCGCCTCATGGGCGCCTTCGTCACGGGCTTCGACGGAAAGCAGGCGCCCCCGATGAACCGCTGGTTTATCGGCGGCGAAAACGACGTGCGCGGCTTCGACATGTGGGCCATCAGTCCGGTGGCGTACATGCCGAGCTACGCCACGGTGAACGTGTACAATGACGACGGTTCGCAGCGGTATCAGAAAACCCTGCAGAACGGCGTCGAAACCTACTCTCCGGTGACGCAGAATATTCCGGTGTACCAGTTGTTCCAGCCGGGCGGCGATCTGCAGACGGTGGCAAATTTCGAATACCGCATCCCGCTGGCCGGGCCGGTAACGCTGGCCGCCTTTTTCGACGCCGGGATTAACAAGATCGTCCGGCCGGATCAGCTCACCATAACGCCCAGCCGGCTTGAGCAACTGAACGGGATGTTCCCGCAGGCGGGTTTCAACGGGCGGGTGGTGATCGCTCCCGGAACGCAGCGCATCCGGACTTCCACCGGTCTCGAGTTGCAGGTTCTCCTCCCGGTGGTGAACGCGCCGTTCCGCATCTACTGGGCGTACAACCCGACCACCGTGCAGACTTACCTGCAGCCGCCGGTGGTAGCCGACCGCTCTTACTTCCCGAACCAGGCTACCTTTCTGAATGCGATTACTCAGCCGGGAGTCGGCCAGGGCGTGCCGTTCTATGAGCTTCGGAAGACGTTCCGCTTCACGATCGGCAGGACGTTCTGAGCGGCATCGATTAGACCATGTGCTATGATCGTGGTTCAACAGGAGTGTAACTCGTGAGATACAGTGTGCTTACGACGCCTTTACTGGCGCTTGGAATCGGCGTCACGGCCTTCGGCCAGACTGCCGCGGCTCCCGCCCCGACCAAGGTCGGGATTATCCAGATTCAGGCCGCCCTGCTCCAGACCAAGGACGGGCAAAAAGCGGCGGCTGAAATGGATGCGAAATTCGCGCCGAAAAAGCAGGAGCTCGATAAGAAGAACGCCGAACTGCAGCAACTGCAGAACCAATACCGGCAAGGCCAGAACACGATGAGCGAGGACGCGAAGACCAAACTCGCGCGCGACATCGACCAGCGCACTAAACTTTTGCAGCGCGATGTGGACGACGCCCAGGCGGAATACGAGCAGGAGCAGGGCAAAGTTTTGGGCGTGTTGTCCGAGAAGATGCGGAAGGTGCTCGACAAGTACGCCCTCGATCATGGCTACGCCGTGATCCTGGACATCAGCTCGCAGCAGACTCCGATCGTGTACTTTTCGAACACCATCGACGTCACCGCGGATATCATCCAGGCCTACGACAAGACGTATGCGGCCGCGGCAGCCCCGGCTGCCGCTCCGGCGGCCCCTCCGGCCGCCGCCGCGAAGCCGCCCGTAAAGAAGTAAGCCGGACGCCTTCCGGCGCAATGGCCGGCGCGGGCTCCCCGTTCAGGCGGAACCGCGCCTGTCTCTGAAGGGCCAGGCAGAGCGGTTGCGGCGAAGACGAAACTCCCGCGCCGCGCCCCTCGGCGCCGCGGCGCGCCGCCTTCGGCCTCCATCTGCGGCGCCGCCGGTCCGCTCCTATCGCGCGTAGCGCTGCCAGGCCAGAAAGCCGATCAGCGTCTTGGCGTCGATGATCCTGCGCGCGCGGATCATCCGATCGATTTCTCCCGCCGTGAACCAGCGGCACTCGATGCGCTCGTCATCCATCGGCGTGGCTTCGCCCGCCGTGAGGTCCGTGGCGAGGAAAATGGTCATCTTCTCGGAGACGAAGCCCGGGCTGGCATAAAACTCGGCGAGCTTCTTCCACGTGCGCGCGCGGTAGCCGGTCTCTTCGGCCAGCTCGCGCTTCGCGGCGGCCAGCAGCTTCTCGCCGGGATCCACCCGCCCGGCAGGCAACTCCCACAGCGCCCGCCGCGCCGGCAGACGATACTGCCGCACCAGCAGCACGCGCTTCTTTTGATCCACCGGCATCATCACGGCCGAGCCGCCGTGGTGTACGATGGCCCGCCGGATCTCCATCCCGCCGGGTTCGATCGCGTGATCTTCAGTGACCGTAAAAATGGAGCACCTGTAGCGCTCGCGCGAGGACAGTAGCTTCATCTATTCCGCTTTCTCGACCTTCACCGCCCCGAAGGTCTCCAGTTGTCTTGCGATTTTCGCGGCGTCGCCTACCACGATGATCGACGCGTCCTCAGGGTTGACGTACTTTGCGGCGACCTGCCGGATCTGTCCCGCGGTCACCGCGCGCACGCTCGTCGTGTACTCTTCCAGGTACTTGACCGGAAGCCCCATCGCGCGGGCGGCAGCCAGTTGGCTCGCGAGGCCGTCCTGAGTTTCGAGCCGGATGACGAACGTGCCGCTCAGGTAGTTCTTCGCGGTCGCCAGCTCGTCGGGGGAAACGTCCTCGGCGCAGATCCGCTGCATCTCGTCGAGCGCGGCCCGGACGGCCGCCTCGAGCACCTCGTTGCGGACCTGCGTGACAATCGCGAAATCCCCCGCATCCTTCATCGCCGCGGCGGAGCTGTGCACGTCATAGGCGAAGCCTTTTTTCTCGCGAATATTCGTGAACATCCGCGAGCTGGCGCCGCCGCCGAGGATGGTGTTGCCGACGAGCAGCGGGAAATAATCGGGATCGGTGCGCGTGACCGCGAGCCTGCCGATGCGTATGTCGGCCTGCACCGAACCAGGCCGGTCCACCAGCACGACGGCGCGTTGCGCGGGGGGAAATCCCGGAGCCGGAGCGGGCGCCACATCCCTTTGCCGCCAGTCGCCGAAGTTCGCCTCGATCAGTTCGGTCACGCTCTTCAGGTCCGGAAGCGCGCCGAGCAGCACCAGATACGCATTGTTGGGCACGAGCCGCGCGTCGCGGAATTCCTCGAGCGAAAGACGGCTGATCCGCGCGAGCGACTCCGGCGTCGGGTCCTGTCTCGCGTACGGATGCGGGCCGAACAGGACCTGGTTCAACTTCTCGTCGGCCAGGAACGCCGCTTCGGAGCGGTCGGCGAGCAGCTCCTGGGTGCGGTTCTGCTTGCGCAGCGCGACCTCATCGTCGGGAAACGTCGCGTTGCGCGCGACGTCGGAGATCAGGTCGAGCAGCCTGGGCAGATTCTCGGCCAGGGCGCTCGCGGAGAGCATGAGCGCGTCGGGCGAGGAGCTGGCGCCGATCGAACCGCCGATCGAAGCGGCATCTTCGGCGATCTGCCGCGCGGTCCGGCGCGTCGTGCCCTCGGTGAGCAGCGCTCCTGTGGTTTCCGAAAGCCCGGAAAGCTCCTTCGGGTCGTACTTCGAGCCGGCGTGAAAGCCGAGCCGCGCCGTGATCATCGGGAAACGCGCATCGTCGACGAGCACGATTTCGAGGCCGTTCGGAAGCCGGGTCTCGTGAACCGCGGGGAGCTTGAACGCGGGTTGATCGGGAGTCTGCGGGGGCTTTGTGCGATCCATCGGAACAGCCTTCATTGCCCGTCTCCTTGCGCCTGCGCGGCGGAGGCCGGCACGATGTCGAGCACCGTCCGTTTCTCCGGTGCGAAATACTTTCTTGCGGCGTCCTGAATCTGCCGCGGCGTGACCGCGAGGAAAACGTCCATCTCGGTGTTGACGTGATTCGGGTCGCCGTCGAGCAGCTCGTAGCGGCCCAGCATGGCCGCGCGCGCGTGCGCGCTCTGGAGCTGGCGGATGCGCGTCGAGCGCAGATAGGTGCGGGCGCGTTCGAGCTCGTTCGCCTCCACGCCGTCCTTCTGAATCTTCGCGATCTCCGCCTCCACCTGCTCGACAATCTGCCGGCCCGTGAACGCCGGGTTATAGAGGAAGTACATCGCGTAGTCGCCCGGAGCCTTGTAATCGCTCGCGCTGGCGAACGGCCACCCGAGATTCGCTTCGTACTGGATGACCGATTTGCGGCCTTTCACCAGGTTCTGATTGAAACGCGAGCTGTCGCCGCCGCTCAGCACCAGGTCGAGCATGACGAGCGCGTTGTAATCAGCCGAGCGGCGCGCGGGTCCCGGATATCCGATCACGATCGCGGGTACGCGGGCCAGCTTATCCCTGTACTGCTCGAAGCGCGGCTCGGTCTGCGGCGGCTCGGTCAGGTCCGGCGCCGGAGGCTGCGGCTGCGCCGGGATGTCGCCGTAGTAGGTCTCGACAAGGCTCTTCGCTTCGGCTGCGTTGATGTCGCCCGATAGCACGAGTACGGCGTTGTTCGGCGCGTAGTGCGTTTTGAAGAAGCGCGCCACGTCTTCCACGGTCGCTGCGTTCAAATCCTCGAACGAGCCGATCAGCGAGTGCGCGTTCTGCCAGTTGCGGAACGCGAGCATGGGCCAGTGGTCCACGATCGCAGTGGCGTAGGGCTGGTTGTCGAACGACAGCCGCCGCTCCTGCTTCACCGCTTCCCTCTGGTTGTCGAGGTTCTCCCGATTGATCGACAGCGCTCGCATGCGGTCGGACTCGAGCCACAACCCCAGGGCCAGCTTGTTCGACGGCAGCACCTCGAAATAGTCGGTGTAATCCGGATGGGTCGAACCGTTCAGCGAGCCGCCGTTCGATTCCACGAGCTTGAAATGCGTCCCCTTCGGGGCGTGCTGCGAGCCCTGGAACATCATGTGCTCGAACAGATGCGCAAACCCGGTGCGCCCGTTTTCCTCCGCGCGCGCGCCGACGCCGTAGATCGTATAAACGGCCACGACGGGCACGGAGTTGTCCGGCGCGAGGATTACGCGCATGCCGTTGTTCAATGTGTACTTTTCGAATGGGATACGCAGATCGGGCCCCCTTAAAAAAATCCAGACTGCCGCGCCGGAGCGCGAAAACGCGCGCTCATCGGGCGGCGATGGCCTGTCTGAACTCCTTTAATGGTAGCGTATTCAGTACATCCGGCGGTTCCAGCCACCCGCGGCGCGCCATGGCGACGCCGTAGCGCATGTTGTGCAGATGCCTGGGGTGGTGCGCGTCGGTGTTGATGACAAAGCGCACGCCGAGCGCCTTGGCCTGGCGCAGCAGCGCGTCGTACAAATCGAGCCGCTCCGGACTGGAATTGATCTCCATCCATACGCCGCGGCGCGCCGCCTCCGCCGCCACACGTTCGAAATCGAACGGGAATGGCTCGCGGACGAGCAGCAGCCGCCCGGTCGGGTGCCCGATCAATCGAAGCTGCGGGCACTCGAGCGCGCGCAGCATGCGGTCCGTCATCTCCGCAGGCTCGAGATTCATGTAGCTGTGAACGCTGCCGATGACGAAGTCGAGCTCGGCCAGCGCGTCCGCGGCCAGGTCCATCGTTCCGTCGCGGCGAATGTCGCACTCGATGCCCGAGAAGACGTGGATGCCGGGGCGGCCGCGGTTGATCTCGCGCACCTGTTTCGCGAACTCGACCGCGCGGGCCTCGTCGAGACCGTTCGCCATCGCGAGCGCTTTCGAGTGGTCCGTGATGGCGACGTACTCGTAGCCAAGCGACTTCGCCTCGGCGGCCATCTCTTCCAGGCGGGCGCGGCCGTCGCTCTCGATGGTGTGCATGTGCAGGTCGCCGCGAATATCCTTGGGCTCGATCAGGCGCGGCAGCGCGTGCGAAGCGGCGCGGTCGATCTCGCCCAGGTTTTCGCGCAACTCCGGAGGGATCCAGTCCAGGCCCAGCTTGTGATAAATCTCCTCCTCGGCCGCGCCGGCCACCTTCGAGTTGTCGTCGAGCCGGAACAGGCCGTACTCGCTGAGCGTGTAGCCCATCTTGAGAGCGCGATTCCGGAGCGCGACATTGTGGTCCTTGCTGCCGGTGAAATACTGCAGCGCGGCGCCGTAGCTTTCCCGAGGCAGCGCGCGGACGTCCACCTGGATCTGCTGGAGGCCGAACCGCGCGCTGGCCTTGTTCGGGCCGCGTCCGAGGATCTCGCCGATGCGCGGGTGCCTGGCGAAACGGTCGAGCGCTTCGGTCGCGCCGGGGCCGGTGACCAGCAGGTCGAGATCACCCACCGTTTCCTTGCCGCGCCGGAAGCTGCCCGCCGGAGTGACGCGCTCCACCCCGGGAGTTTCCTTGAGGTACGCGGCCAGTTCGTCGGCGACCTCGCCGGCAAAGTTCAGCAGGAAGCGGCCGGCGCGCTGGCGGTGGGCGGAGATGGCGCGCAGCACCTTTTCCTCCAGCTTCGCGCCCAGACGCGGCAGGAGCCTGAGCTTCTGCTCCTTGCAGAGCCGCTCCAGGTCGTCGATCGTGCTGACGCGGTAATGCTCCCAGAGCATCGCGATGGTTTTGGGCCCCAGGCCCTGGATTTTCAGCAGTTCGAGTGCGGTCGGCGGATACTTGGTGAGGAGCACGTCCCGGCGCTCGAAGGATCCCCGGGCCGCAATTTCGTGCAGGTTCGCGGCCATGCTCTTGCCGATGCCCGGGATGTCGGTCACTTTGCGGGCCGGGTCCTTGAGGATATCGAAGATGCGTTCGGGATAGGTTTCGATCGCCGCGGCCGCATTCCGATAGCTGCGGACCCGAAACGGGTCCTCGGCGGCGATCTCCATCAGGTCGGCCGTTTCGGCCAGCAGTCGCGCAATCTCCCGGTTTTCCATGCCGCTTCTATTTTCACTTGTCCCGGCACGGATGGGGCAGCGCCGCCGGCCTCAAAATTTTTTTCAACTTTTTGCTGGCATTTCAAGATATTCATGATATTTTATCTTGATTGTGCCCGGCGAGTCGGAAACGAGGACGCATGTCGCGGAATGAACCGAGCATCGGCGCAAAGCGATTGCAGCACTACCGGCGCGTTTTGCGCCTGAAGGCGGCGGAAGTCCGGAGCAGCCTCTCGGCCGAGCGCGCCGCCGAGATCGTCGCCCGTCCCGAGGAGCCGCTCGATTTCGGGGACTGGTGCCAGAAGAGCCATGAAGAGTGGCTGTACCTCAACCAGAACCGGCTGGAACTCGGGCTCCTCCGCGAGGTGGAGGCCGCCCTGGCCCGCATGGAAAACGGCACGTACGGGTTCTGCCAGCGGTGCAATGCGCCGATTGCGGCGCGCCGCCTGGATGCCGTGCCCTGGGCGAAGCACTGCGTGCCTTGCGAGGAGCGGCGCGGCGACCGCGACCGGGACGGCGACGATTGAGGCGTGAGCGCCTCCGGCCCGGGGCTATAGTAATAGGCATGCAAGCATCCACAACACCGCTGCTCGCCGCTGCGGTATTTCTTACCGGTCAAGCCATGGCTCTACCCGATCTTTCCCAACTCGAAAAGATGACCGCCCGGTTCGCCCCGGTCGAGATTCGCGTCGATACCTCGCGACTTTCGCCCGGCGACCGCAAGGCGCTGCCGAAGCTGATCGAAGCGGCGCGCGTGATCGACGACATTTACCTGACGCAGGTCTGGAGCGGCAACCACGCGCTTCTCGCGAAGCTCCGCACCGACCAGACGCCGCTCGGCAAAGCGCGGCTCCACTATTTCCTGCTGAACAAGGGCCCGTGGTCGGAGATCGACGGGTACACGCCTTTCCTGCCCGGAGTGCCCGAAACCAGGCCGGCCGGCGCGAACTTCTACCCGGAGGACATGACGAAAGCGGAATTCGAAGCGTGGGAGAAGACGCTCTCGCCCGCGGACCGCGAGCAGGCCATCGGCTTCTTCACGGTGATCCGCCGGAACGCCGGGAGGAAGCTCACGATTGTTCCGTACAGCAAGGAATACGCGTCCGAGCTGGCGCGCGCGTCCGCCCTGCTGCGGGAAGCCGCCGCTCTCACCGACAACGCCACGCTGAAGCGATTTCTGACGTCGCGCGCCGATGCCTTCGCTTCGAACAACTACTACGCCAGCGACCTCGCGTGGATGGACCTCGACGCGCCGCTCGATATCACGATCGGCCCGTACGAGACCTATACCGACGCGCTGTTCGGCTACAAGGCGGCCTTCGAAGCTTACGTCAACCTGCGCGACGACAAGGAAACCGCGAAGCTGAAGTTTTTCGCCGACCACCTGCAGGAGATCGAAAACAACCTGCCGATCGAACCGCGTTACCGCAACCCGAAACTGGGCGGCATGGCGCCGATCCGCGTGGTGAACGAGATCTTCGGCGCGGGCGACGGCGCGCACGGCGTGCGCACGGCAGCCTACAACCTGCCGAACGACGAGCGCGTGCTCCGCGAGAAGGGCAGCAAGCGAGTCATGCTGAAGAACATCCAGGAAGCGAAATTCCGCGCCACCCTGCAGCCGATCGCGAAGCGGGTGCTGCCGGCCTCGGCGCAGTCCGACCTCAGCTTCGACGCGTTCTTCACGCACATCCTGGCGCATGAGCTGAGCCACGGCATCGGCCCGCACCAGGCCGGCAACACCACGCCGCGCCTCGCTCTCAAGGAGCTTTACAGCGCCATCGAGGAAGCCAAGGCCGACGTGACCGGGCTCTACATGCTGCAGCATTATTTCGACCAGGGCACGTGCCCGCTCGGCAAGGGCGAAGCGGTCGAACGGCAGGTCTACACCACGTTCCTCGCCTCCGCGTTTCGCTCGCTCCGCTTCGGCCTTCACGAGGCGCACGGCAAGGGCATGGCGCTGCAGTTCAACTACCTGATGGACAAGGGCGCGTTCGTGGCGCGGCCGGACGGCGCCTTCGAGGTCAATTTGGCGAAGGCGAAGACCGGCGTCCGCGACCTCGACCACGACCTGCTGACGATCGAGGCCACCGGCGATTACGCCGGCGCGAAGAAGATGCTGGACAACCTCGCGGTGATCCGCCCGGCGGTCGCGAAGGCGCTCGCGCGGCTGCAAGACATCCCCACCGACATCGAACCGCTCTACTAATTCGGGGACAGGCTACGCTTTCACTAAATTCATCCCTCAACGGCGCGGCAGCGTGAAATTCCGTAGCCTGTCTTCAAATCTCCCCGAGGCGCCCTGCGCAGCGGCTTGCGTGGGCGGCGCCGGCGCGAACAAGAGGAAAAGAGTCCGATCAGACGCATAGTGACCGGTTTTGCCAGACTGGAAACGAAGAGGGGAACATGAACCGTATCGCGAAAGCTCTCATCGTCTGCTCGGGTCTGGGGATTGCCGCCGCATTGCCCGCGCAGACGCTCGCCGTGAAAGTCGGCGGCGGATTCACCTCGCCCGTGGGCAGCACAAGCCCGCGCCTCGATACCGGGTGGAACTTCAGCCTGGGCGCGGGTGCGCACATCAACCGCTGGTTCGACGCGCTCGGCGATTTCACTTACAACCGGTTCGGCATCACGCGCGCGGCGCTGAATGCGCTGAACGAACCGGACGGCAACGTGCAAGTCTGGTCGATCACCGCTCAGCCGGCTGTCCACCTGACGCCGTCCTCCCGAGTGGACCCTTACATCACCGGCGGCGCCGGGATCTACATCCGCAAAGTCGAGTTCACCGCGCCCACATTCGCCACGGTCACCGTCTTTGATCCGTTCTTCGGATTCTTCTTCCCGGCGATCGTTCCCGCCGACGTCATCCTCGGGTCGAACACGGTCGCCAAGTTCGGACTGAACATCGGCGGCGGGCTCGCTTTTCGCATCGGCGCCGGCAGGACGAAAGTGTTCGTCGAAGCGCGCTACGACCACATGTACACGTCGCCGATCGCGACGGAGTATGTGCCGGTCACGTTCGGCCTGAGCTGGTAGCGGTCTTGTGGCCGAAGACCCCGCGCAGCCGTTTCATCCCGCAGGCGCCGGAGCTCTTCGAGCGTCTGTCATCTCGCGGGCTTGCGCGCGCGGATGAACGCGCTGGCGAATTTGCCGTCCACCCGAGGAGCGATCGCGTCAACGTCGATGCCGCTGCCGCACAGGAATTCGCGCGCCTCTTCGATGCGATAAACGCGCGTCGCTTCGATTGCGATCTCCGCAAAGCCGGCCCGCTCCAGCCTCGCGCGGTAATCGTTTTCTTCGAGCGCGCCGGCGATGCATCCCGCCCAGAGTTCGATGCTGCGACGGATCTCCTCCGGCATGTCCCCGCGACGCACCACATCGGACACCGCGAAGCGGCCGCCCGGCTTCAGCACGCGAAAGGCCTCGGCGAGCACGCGGTCCTTGTTCGCGGAAAGATTGATGACGCAGTTGGAGATGATGACATCGACGCTGTTGTCGGGCAGCGGGATGTTTTCGATCTCGCCCTTGAGGAACTCGACGTTCTCGACGCCCGCTTTGCGCTGATTTTCGCGGGCGAGCGCCAGCATCTCGTCCGTCATATCGAGCCCGTAAGCCTTGCCCGTGGGCCCTACGCGCCGCGCCGAGAGCAGCACGTCGATGCCGCCGCCGGAGCCGAGATCGAGCACCGTTTCACCGGGCCCCAGTTGCGCGAGCGCGGTCGGATTGCCGCAGCCGAGCGAGGCGAGAACAGCTTCCGCCGGCAGACCCTCAGTCTGACCAGGATCGTAAAGCGCCGCACTGATCGGGTCCACGGGGTTGGCCTCCGATCCGCAGCAGCACGAAGAGCCGCTGCCGATCACATTCAGCGCCGCCTTGCTGTATCGTTCTTTTACCGCATCTTTGACGTCCATTGAAGTCTCCTATTTCGAGATCTGCACGATCGATTCCGGCTTGATCGCTTTGTTTCGCGTGCAGCACTCGGCGTAAAGGAAGGCCAGCACCCGCCTGAGCGCTTCTGTATTCGCCGTGTACCACAAAAAAGTGCCTTCGCGCCTCACCTCGACCAGCTCCTCGCTGCGAAGCTTGTCCAGGTGATGCGAGAGCGTGGAGGCCGGGATGCCCAGCTCCGATTGAATCTCGCCGACGACGAGCCCTTCCGGATGCGCCGACAGCAGCAGGCGCATGATGCGCAGGCGGGCGTCGTTGCCCATGGCCGCGAACATATCCGCGTACCGCGCGATCTGCTCCGGGTTCGACTTCCTTCTTATTTCCATCGTTCCAGAAATATGATTGTATGCCGGCCTCGCTCCCGTCTGCAAACGAAAAATCGCCGCGCCGCGTTTATAATGTCTGCTGATCCCCGTATGGAAAGCGCAATCTCGCTGAAAACGCGCTGCATCGCGAGCGCGGGCGCCGCCGTCGCCCTCATCGCCGTCGTGAAACTGGTTCTGCACCTTTATGCAGGCCGTCACTACGGCTACTTCGTCGATGAACTGTACTATCTCGCGTGCAGCGAGCACCTGGCCTGGGGCTACGTCGATCAGCCTCCGCTGATTGCCGTCATCGCCAGGATCGGGCGCGTGCTGTTCGGCGATTCGCTCGCGGCCATACATCTGCTGCCGGCGCTCGCGGGCGCGGCGAAAGTCGTGCTGGCCGCGCTCATCGCGCGCGAGCTCGGCGGACGCCGCTTCGCGCAGGCGCTCGCCGCCTTCGCCGTGCTGGTGGCGCCGGGCTATCTCGCTCTCGACAACCTGCTGACCATGAACGTCTTCGAGCCGCTGTTCTGGATGGGCTGCGCGTACGTGCTGATCCGCATCGTGAAGACCGGCAACGAGCGGCTGTGGCTGTGGTTCGGGCTGCTCGCGGGGCTTGGCCTCGAGAACAAGCACTCGATGCTGATTTTCGGCGCCGGCATCGTCGCGGGCCTGCTCGTGACGCCCGCGCGCCGCTCGTTCCGCTCGCCCTGGATCTGGGTCGCGGGCGCGCTCGCGTTCCTGATTTTTCTACCGAACCTGCTGTGGAACTTCCAGCATCATTTCCCGTTCCTCGAATTGCAGGAGAACATCCGCCGCAGCGGCCGCAACGTTGCGATGCCGCCGCTGGCTTTCCTTACGGGATTGACGTCGTTCATGCTGCCGCTGACGCTGCCCGTCTGGCTCGCCGGCCTCTGGTATTTCTTCTTCGCGAGAGAGGGAAAACCCTACCGCGCGCTCGGCTGGGCGTTCCTCTTCACGCTCGGTGTGATCATGGCGATGAATCCGCGAATTTATTACGCCGGCCCGGCATTCCCGATGCTGTTTGGCGCGGGCGCCGTGGCTTGGGAATCATGGCTGGCGCGCCCGCGCCTCGAGTGGGTCAAGTCGGCCTACTTCGCCGTGACGGCGATCTGCGCGGCCGCGATCGCCCCGTTGTACCTGCCGGTCCTGCCACCTGCTACGTATATCAGTTATTCGCGCGCGATCGGGATGGAGCAGGCGCGCGTGGAAAACCACAAGCTCGGCCCTCTGCCGCAGTTGTACGCCGATCAGTTCGGCTGGGAGGAAATGGTCGCGACCACGGCGAAATTCTACCGGGCGCTTCCGCCCGAGGTGCGCGCGAAAACCGCGATTTTCGGCAGCAACTTCGGCCAGGCCGGCGCGGTCGATCTCTTCGGACCGAAGTACGGCCTGCCCAAAGCGATCAGCGGTCACCAGAATTACTATTTCTGGGGACCGCGCGGGTACACCGGTGAGAGCGTGATCGTGTTGGGCGAAACGCGGGACCAACTGAAAGCGTGCTCAACGGTGGAGCAGGTCGGCCGCGCAGACCACCCATACGCAATGCCGTACGAACATTTCGACATTTTCTACTGCCGCGGTCTGAACCCGCCGCTCGACAAGCTCTGGCCCTCGGTCAAGAACTGGAATTAGAGGCATCCGCTCCCGTGCGCCGCGGCGCTCCGAGGGAGCGGATGCCCGGTTGGCTAGACTGCCGTGCCGGCAAGCTTCACCGTCACCGTCTTCACTTCGGTGTACTGCTGGAGCCCGTATTCGCCGAGCTCGCGGCCCATGCCCGACTGCTTGAAGCCGCCGAACGGCGCGGCGGCGTCGAACACGTCGTAGCAGTTCACCCACACCGTGCCCGCGCGCACGCGGTTCGCGATGGCGTGCGCCTTGCCGATGTCGCGCGTCCAGACCGCCGCCGCCAGCCCGTACGTCGTATCGTTCGCGCGCTCCACCAGCTCGTCCATCGAAGAGAACTTCAGGATGCTCATCACCGGCCCGAAGATCTCCTCGCGCGCGATGGTCATCCTGTCCTTCACGTCGGCGAACACCGTCGGCTCGACGAAGTAACCGCGCTCTCCGGCCCGCTTGCCGCCGCACACCAGCCGGGCGCCCTCCTTCTTGCCCGACTCGATGTAGCCCATCACTTTGTCGAACTGCGTCTGGTCCACCTGCGGCCCCTGCTCGGTCTTCGGGTCGAACGGATCGCCGACCTTGCGCTGCCGGGCGCGCTTCGCGCTCCGCTCGACGAATTCGTCGTAGATCTTGTCCTCGACGTACAACCGCGATCCCGCGCAGCAGCACTGGCCCTGGTTGAAGAACAGCCCGAAGTGCGTGCCTTCAATGGTGGCGTCCATGTCCGCGTCGGCGAACACGATCGCGGGACTCTTGCCGCCCAGTTCCAGGGTCACGCGCTTCAGGTTCGTCTGCGCCGCGGCTTCCATGATCAGGTGCCCCACCTCGGTCGAGCCCGTGAACGCAACCTTGTCCACGTCCATGTGGCGCGCGATCGCCTGCCCCGCGGTCGGGCCGTATCCCGGCAGGATGTTCACCACCCCCGGCGGGAACCCCGCCTCGATGATCAGCTCGCCCACTCGTAGCGCCGTCAGCGGCGTCTGTTCCGCCGGTTTCATCACCACCGTGTTGCCGGCGGCGAGCGCCGGGCCCAGCTTCCAGGCCTGCATCAGCAGCGGAAAATTCCACGGGATGATCTGGCCCACCACGCCCACCGGCTCGTGCCGCGTGTAGCAGAAATACGGGCCGTTGATCGGAATGGTCTTGCCCTGAATCTTGTCGGCCCAGCCGGCGTAATAGCGGTAGCACGCGATCGACAGCGGCAGGTCGGCATTCAGGGAATCGCTCAGCGGCTTGCCGTTATCCAACGTCTCCAGCCGCGCCAGTTCGTTAATATTCGCTTCCATGAGGTCCGCAAGGCGGTACAGCAGCCGCCCGCGCTCAGTGGCCGAAAGGCTCGGCCACTTGCCCGAGGAGAACGCCGCCCGCGCCGCTTTCACGGCCTTATCCACGTCCGGCGCGTCCGCCTCAGCGACCTTCGTAATTACCTGGCCAGTTGCGGGATCGATCGTCTCGAATGTCTTCCCCGACTCGCTATCGACCCACTTGTTATTGATGAGGAGCTTGGTAGCGCGTACCTTAACACCTCGATCCGGCGCAGTGAATGTTGTTGCCATTCAGTTGCCTCCTCTGATTCGTGAAGCTGGCGCCTCACAGGTTCGATGCTACGCCAGGATTGCGGAAATTGGAAGTATTTTTCGATTAAAACCGGCGATAGCCGTTCGCAGCTATCGAACGGCTACCGCCCGCGAGCGCGCATACGCTGCCGCAGCCCGCATCAGTTCCAGCCCCTCCAGGATCCGCCCCGTATCCTCGAACCCGTACGACAGCCGTAACTGGCGCCTGCCGCGCTCCGCTAAGTCGCCCCGCGGATGCACGCAATACTCACCCGGGATGTAGATGACCCGGGGCGGCGCCTCCGCCTGTCCGTCGATGCGCTCGTCCCCCGTCGCGCGCGCCAGGAAGCGGAAGAAGTCCGATCGCGAATGCGTCTCGACGTCGCGAAAGGTGAGATAGAAGTAAAAACCGGCGCTGCCGCCGCGGCAATCTTCGAGCAGCGGGCCCAGGCTTCGCTCGATTCCGTCGCGTACGGCGAGCGCCTTTTCGCGATACCCCGCGTTTACGGCGCGCAGTTGGTCCGCGATGCGCTCATCGAGCAGATAGCCCGCCATCTCCTGCACGAATAGCGGCGCGCTGAACCCGATATCGCTCGTCCTTTGCACCATCGCATCCATCAACGGACCGTCCGGCCCCAGCAGATAGCCGATGCGCAGCGCGGGCGCCAGCACCTTCGACAGCGTTCCGATCTCGTACACGATATCGAGGTCATCCTGCGGCAGCATGGAGGCGAACGGCTTCGCGCCGGGATCGTGCAGCAGCAATTCGTAGGCGAGGTCGTAAAAAATCGGAATACAGCGCCCCTGCGCGCGCGACAGCCGGGCCGCCACTTCGTACAAGGCGCGCCGCCGACGGTTCGACAGGATCGTGCACGAGGGATTATTGACGGTGACCACGTAAAAGAACGCGATGTCGTTCACGCGCTCGCCGAGCGCGCTCAGCTTGCGCTCCAGCGCCGCCAGTTCGATGCCTTCCCGGTCTTCCGGCGACGCGAGCACCTCGAATCCTTTGCGCTCCAGGGCGTCGCAGTAAATGTAGTACATCGGGTCGGAGGTGACGACGATGCCGGGAGCGAGCGTATCGGCGATGGAGTCCAGCACGCTCGTGGCGCCGCACGCCCCGATAATCAGCCGCTTTCGCGCGAGCGTTTCGGCATCGAGCCGCGCGCTGCCCGCGGTGGCGAGGAAACGGCGAAGCGAAGCCGCCAGGTTCGCGGATCCGGCCGGACCGCCATAATTGAAGGCCTGCCGGTACTTCACCGGATCCGAAACGACCGCGTGCATCGCCTCGTCAAACCCGCCGGCGGGAATCGTCTTCTCGTTCACGTATCCCACGCCGAGGTTGATGTCCACGCCGTCGCGGAAATCATGCGCGAACGCCGCCATCATCCTGTTCACCGGGGACGGTTTGGACGATGCGCGGCCGTAAGAAGAAAGGCGGATCTGCATCAGCTCACCTCTGCCGCTCTGCACCAAGATCATACCTCGGAGCGCGAGCACTTGGGATTCCTCGCGCAAGAGAGGATACTAAGAGATAGAGTTTAGCCGGGCGACTTGGGGGGTGTCGCCTTCCCGCCAGTTTCTCGCAAACAGGATCCTATGCAAAGGCAGCCAGGCACAATACGTGTCAATGCCGATGGCTACGAGAGCGTATTTCAAAATATCGGCTTCGGTGTGATCGTCGCGGACGGCGCCGGGAAAGTTCAGCTCGCAAACCCGGCGGCGTTGGCGCTGCTTCACGTCCCGGAGCGGGATCTGATCGGAAAACCGTTTGAGATCGAGGCGTACACTCCGGAAAACGTGCGCCTGCGTCCGGAGGACTATCCGATTGCGCAGGCAATCGCCCGGCGGGCTCCCGTGCGGAACGCTCTGGTTGGAATCAAGCGCCCGGGCGACGAGCGTTGTACATGGCTGCTTGCCGACGCCGAACCCATCATCGACCCGGCCGGAGAAATCTCCCAGGTAGTATTCACGATCGCGGACGCCACGAGCCTCCGGGACCGCGGAGAGCGGTTCCGCGAACTGATCGAGAGCCTCGACCAGACCGCGATCCTGATGAACGCGGACGCGACCGAGACCCTGTATGCCAGCCCCACATATGAGCGGGTATGGGGCCGGAGCCTCAAGGATCTGTACGCGAATCCGCGCTCATGGATCGAGTTCATCCATCCAGGCGACCGGCCCCGCGTAGAGGCTGCGTTGGAACGGCTCCTCAAGGGAGAGCCGGTCAGCGTGGAGCATCGCGTCATCATGCCGGACGGCTCCATTCGCTGGATGCTGCATGGCGGATATCCGGTCCGCGATGCCGAGGGGCGGATTGTGCGCCTGCTGGGCAGCTCGCGCGACATCACGGAGCGCAAGCTGGCCGAGAATGCGCTCCGCGAGGCCGAAGAAAGGTTGGGCGCGCTGCTTGAACAGGTGCCTGCCATCCTGTGGACGACCGACAAGGACCTGCGGTTCACCTCGGGCAAGGGCGCCGGCCTCGAGAAACTCGGGATGAGCGAAAATTCGCTGAACGGCACGCTGGTAGCCGACTTATTCGCGTCTGAACGCCCCGACTATCCGGCCATGCCCGCACACCACCGCGCGCTCGCCGGCGAGGCGGTCGCGTTCGTCGAGAGCTGGCGTGGGAGAATCTACGACGTTCAACTCCAGCCGCTGCACGACCGCTGCGGCAAAATTGCGGGCGTGGTCGGCGTGGCGCTCGACGTGACCGAGCGCGAGCAGGCCCAAAGGCTCGCCATCGAGTGGAAGGAACGCTATGACGCCGCCATCGAGGCGAGCGGCCATGTCCTCTACGAATGGGATGCCAGGACCGACGCTGTCCATTACTCCCGAAACACCGAAAAGGTGCTCGGCCATTCCGTCGAGGATCTCGACGGGGGGATTGCGCGCTGGGTCGAGCTGATCCATCCCGACGACCGCGCCAGGTTCGAGGAGGCAATCGCGCGGATCCGGAGCACAGGAGAAATGTTCCACCTGGAATACCGCCTGCGAACGGGAACCGGCGGTTACATCATCGTCCAGGACGACGCGAATTGCCTGAGGGACGACGGCGGCAATCTGCAGCGCGTTATCGGCTTCGTCGCAAATGTAACGGAGAAGAGGCGTCTGGAAGAACAGCTCCGGCAGGCGCAGAAGATGGAAGCCATCGGCAGGCTGGCCGGCGGCGTCGCGCACGATTTCAACAATCTGCTGCAGGTCATCCTGGGATACTGCGAAGCGCTTCGCGACCAACTGGAGAGCAATGAGGCTGCCTTGAGCAACCTGACCGAAATCGAGAGCGCGGCCCGGCGCTCGGAGGCGCTGGTCAGCCAGTTGCTCGCCTTCAGCCGCCGGCAGTTGCTGCAGCCCAGTATTCTCGACCTGAACGAGATTATCCGCAGCGCCGAACGGCTGCTGCGGCCGCTGCTCGGCGAGGACATCGCGCTCAAAACCTCGCTCGCGCCCGATCTCGGGTACGTGGCCGCCGACGCCGGCCAGATGTCGCAGGTCATCGTCAATCTGGCCGTCAACGCCCGCGACGCGATGCCGGACGGCGGCACGCTGACGATCGCCACCGCGAACGCCGATCTCGACCATCAGCTCATCCGGCCGGACGGAACCGTGCCCCCGGGAAACTACGTGCTGCTTTCGGTCAGCGATACCGGCATCGGCATGGACCTGGAAACCAGAATGCACATCTTCGAGCCGTTCTTCACAACCAAAAGCACGGGGCAGGGCACCGGACTCGGCCTCTCGATGGTGCAGGGCATCGTGGCGCAAAGCGGCGGCGCCATTCTGGTGGACAGCGAACCCGGCCGCGGTTCCACGTTTCAGATTTACCTGCCGCGCACGGAAGCAAAGCCCGTGGCGCGCCAGGAAGCGGAACGCTCGGTAGCCGGCCGCGGCAGAGAGACGATTCTGGTGGCCGAAGACGAGGATGCCGTGCGCAGGCTGGTGAAGCGGATGCTCGAGAAAGCGGGCTACCGGGTGCTCGAGGCGCGCACCGGCAACGACGCGCTTGCGCTCGTGGAACAGCAGCGCGAGGACATCGATCTCATCATCACGGACGTCGTCATGCCCGGCATGAGCGGGCCCGCGCTGGCCGAAAGAGCGCGCGAGCTTCGTCCCGGCTTAAGAGTGCTCTATGTCTCCGGCTACACGGACGAGAGCCTCCGGGGAGCCGCGATTCCGCGTGGGGCCGATTTCCTGGCGAAACCTTTCTCGGCCGGCAAAGTGCTTCAGGTAGTGCGGCGCATTCTGGAGCAAGCGGCGTAAGAACCCACCGCCGAGGCGCGGAGGCCGCAGAGAAGTTCTCCTCTGCGTTCCCTGCGCCTCTGCGGTGAAATGCTCTTCCTAGCTCTTGCCCGTCAATCCCCGCTTCTCCAACAGCGGTTGCACGGACGGCTCGCGCCCCCGGAAATCCTTGTACATCTCCATCGCGTCTTTCGTGCCGCCCCGCTCCAGGATCTTCGTGCGGAACGCCTTCGCGGTTGCCTGGTCGAACAGGCCTTTCTCCTTGAACGCCTGGAACGCGTCGGAGTCCAGCACCTCGCTCCAGATGTAGCTGTAATATCCGGCGGCGTAGCCCGAAGAGAACACGTGCTGGAAGTACGTGCTGCGATACCGCGGCGGAATCTGCGGGATCAGCCCGCGCTTTTCCATCGCCGTCTTCTCGAACGCCGTGGCGTCGGCCACCGGGCCGGTCGTGGTGTACCAGTCCATGTCGAGCAGCGAAGCCGCCAGGTACTCGATCGTCAGGAAGCCCTGGTTGAACTTGCCTGCCTTCTCGATCTTCGCGATCAGCTCGTCAGGAATCGGGGCGCCCGTCTTGTAGTGCTTCGCGTAGACCTTCACCACCTCCGGCTGGAACGCCCAGTTTTCCATGATCTGAGACGGCAGCTCGACGAAGTCGCGCGGCACGCCGCTGAGGCTCTGGTAGTGAATCGTCGACATCAGCGAATGCAGCGCGTGGCCGAATTCGTGGAACAGCGTCTCCGTTTCTTCGGGGCTCAGCAGCGCCGGCGCGCCGTTCGCGGGGCGCGAAAAGTTGCACACGTTCGTGACGATCGGGCGAATCGACTTGCCGTCCTTGAACGACACGCCCCGGAAGCGGCTTGTCCATGCGCCGCTGCGCTTTCCCGGCCGCGGGAAGTAATCCGTCATGAAGACGCCCAGGAACGAGCCGTCGGCATCCTGCACCTCGAACGTGCGGACCTCGGGATTGTATTTCGGCAGGTCCTTGCGCTCGATGAACTTCAACCCGTAAAGTCTGTTCGCCACGTAGAACGCGCCTTCGCGCACGTTGTCGAGCGCGAGGTACGGGCGAACGTCGTTGTCGTCCAGGTCGTAGCGCGCTTTCTTCACCTTCTCGGCGTAGTAGCGCCAATCCCAGGCCGCAAGCTGGAATCCGCCGTTCTCTTTATCGACGATCTGCTGCATATCCTGCGCTTCCTGCTTCGCCACGGCGAGCGCCGGCTTCCAGAGCTGATCGAGCAGCGCGTAGACCTTCTCCGGCGTCTTCGCCATGCGGTCTTCGAGCACGAAGTTTGCGTAGGTGGGATAGCCCATCAGCTTCGCGCGCTCGCCGCGCAGGGCCGCGATGCGGGTCAGGATCTGCTTGTTGTCGAACTGATCGTTGTTATCGCCCTGCTTCGTGTACGCCGTGAGGAGCTGCCGCCGCAATTCGCGGTTCTGGTCGTACGTAAGGAACGGCCAGATGCTCGGCGCGTGCAGCGTGAACACCCATTTCCCGGACATGCCGGCTTTCGTGGCGGCATCGGCCGCCGCGGCCACCGATGCATCGGGCAGTCCCGCGAGATCCTCCTTCTTATCGACCACCAGCCGGTACGAGTTGATGTTCTTCAGCAGGTTCTCCGAAAAGCGCACCGTCAGCAGCGACAGCTCGCTGTTGATCTCGCGCAGCCGCTTCTTCTGCTCGGCGTTGAGATTCGCGCCGCCCCGGACGAACTGCTTGTACGTCTCCTCGACAAGCCTCATCTGCTCCGGGTTAAGTTTGAGGCCGGCGCGCTGCTCGTATACCGCCTTCACGCGCGCGAACAGCTTCTCGTTCAACATCGTGTCGTCCTGCAGCGCGGCCAGCAGCGGCGCGGTCTTCCGGTTGATCGCCTGTATCTGGTCGTTGGTCTCCGCGCTGTTCAGGTTCGAGAAGACGCCCTCCACTTTGTCGAGCAGTTCGCCGGTCTTATCCAGCGCCTCGATGGTGTTCGCGAACGTGGGCGGCTGCGGATTGTTGGCGATCGCCTGAACCTCCGCACGCTGCTCTTCGATGCCTTTCTGTATTGCCGGCAGGAAGTGCTCGTTCCTGATCTGGTCGAAGGGAGGCATGCCGAACGGCGTCTTCCACTCCTGGAAAAACGGGTTGTTTTCCGTCTGGGCATGCAGCGGGCAAATCAGTGCTGACGCTAATGGGATCCAAAATAGCCGGTTCATAACCCCCATAGCCTACCAAAACCGGGGACAGACGGGACGTTTCCCACGCCGTCGTCGCTTTTGCTCTTCGTGCAGGCAGGATGGAAAACGTTCCGTCTGTCCCCGGTTTTAGGTAGGCTCTAGGTTTGGGCTATGCGTTACTCGAAAATTCTGGGAAGAACGATGCGCGAAGCGCCGCGCGGAGCCGACGGGCCGGCCGCGCTGCTGCTGCGGGCGGGCCTGTTACGGTCGCCGGCGCCCGGCGTGTTCACGCTGCTGCCGCTGGGCGCGCGCCTCGCGGCGAACCTGGCGCGGATCGTCGCGGAGGAGTTCGCCCGCGCCGGCGCGCAGAATTTCCAGGCGGCGCCCTACGCGCCCACGTTTCGCGAGCGCGGCCGGTTGGCAGAACTCAAGCGCGAGCTTGCCGATTGCCGTCCGGAAATCCGGCAGCAGTATTTCCTTGCCGCCGGCCACGAGGAGACGCTGGCCGCGCTGGCGGGCTCGCTCGCGCTCAGCCACCGCGAGCTCCCGCTGCTGGCAGCCTGCGAGCAGTGGAAGTATCGCGACGAGAACTCCGCCGCGAGCCTCACTTCCGCGCGCTGGTTCTCCATGTACGGCGCTTACGCGTTCGATGCCGACGAGCAGGGCGCGGCGCGCAGCCGCGAGCTGTTCGCCGACGCCTGCCGCGCCGTTTTCACCCGCACGGGTCTGGACATCGTCAGGATGGGCGAGGATTTTGCCGTGATCTGCGACGCGGGCGACGAGCCGGCCCTGGCCTGCGAATCATGCGGCTATGCCGCGCTCGAGGCCGACGCCGAATCCGTCTTCGCGCCGTTTCCGCAGGACGAAGCGCCCCTCCCGCAGGAGGCCATCTTCGGGCCGAACCTCATCGGCACCGCGGAGCTCGCGGCCTTTGCCGGCATTGATCCGCGCAAGACCACCAAGACCCTGCTCTTCCAGGCCGGCCGCCGTGTGATCGCCGCCTGCGTGCGCGGCGAATTCGGCGTGAGCGAGGCGAAGCTCGCGCGTCTGGCCGGCTGCGCGTCGCTCGAGCTGGCCGCGCCGGAAACGATTCGCGAGATGACCGGCGCCGAGGTCGGCTACGCCGGCCCGCTGGGGCTTCCGAAAGAGGTCGAGGTCTTCTGGGACCACTCGATGGCAGGCCGGATCAACTTCGAAGCGGGCGCCAACCGCACCGATTATCACCTGCTGAACCTGAACTTCGGCCGCGACCTGCCGATTCCCGAGCGTTTCGTCGATATCCGTCAGGCGAAAGAGGGCGAGCGATGTGCGCGCTGCGCGAACGGGCATCTCGCGTCGCGCCGCGTCCTGCGCATCGCGAATGCTTCGACGCCCGGCGCCATCTACTCGAAGGCGCTCGGCGCCATGTACGCGGGCAAGGACGGCAAGAGCGCGCCCATCCAGATCACCGTGAGCGGGATCGAAATGACGCGTCTGCTCGCGGCCGTCGCCGAGAGGCACAGCGACGCGCGCGGGTTCGCCTGGCCGCGGGAACTGGCGCCCTTCGCCGCCCACCTGGTCTCGCTCGGCAACGCAGAGGACCGCGCGCGCGAGCTCTACGAGTGCCTGCGAAGCGCGGGCGTCGAAGTGCTGTGGGACGATCGCCAGGGCGGGGCTGGGGTGAAGTTCGGAGACGCCGATCTGATCGGCATCCCGGTGCGCCTGGTCGTCTCGCCCAAGACCGGCGAGAACGTGGAGTGGAAGGAGCGCGGCGCGGAAGCGGCGGAATTGATCCCGGCGGCTGAAGCAGTGCGGCGGCTCCGAGAACTGTGAGGCAGGCGAAAGCGCCTGCCTCACCTCGCTTTCTACTTCACGCGCAGCATGACTACGCCGTGCGACGGGACCTCCACCGTGTACTCGGCCGCCGCATCCAGGTCTTTGTGCTGCCACAGATCGCGCACCGATTTCGGCTGCTTCGCGATGCCGAGCTCTGACCACCTGGCGGTCATCTTCGCGGACGCGGCGCTGCGGTTGAATAATCCGACCGCCGTCGCGCCGTCCGCCAGCGGCTTGGTCCAGATCTCGAGCTCGCCGTCCTGCTTCGCCCGCGTGCCCTGTTTGCCAAGCTTGTCCTGATCGATCGCGATCACTTCCTTGTTCGTCAGGATGTCGATCGTCTCCTTGGTCATGTTGCGCACGTCGTTGCCGGCGAGCAGCGGCGCCGCCAGTATGCACCACAGGCTCATGTGCGTCTTGTACTCGTCCGTGGTCATGCCGCCGTTGCCGATCTCGAGCATATCGGGGTCGTTCCAGTGGCCCGGCCCGGCGTACTTCTCGCGGCCCATCTGGTTGAAGCCGATGTTCGACATGGATTCCCATCGGTCGGAGATGTCGCCCGTCGTGCGCCACAGATTGCCGCCGGCAGCCGCCCCCCACTCGCCGACATTGAGCCAGCCGTACTGGCACAAGCTATAGACGATCGGCCGGCCGGTCTTGCGCAGCGCCAGCGCCATCTTCTGGTATGCGCCCGGCATCTCGTCCGCATCGTAAACGGCCGAGGCGCTGCACCAGTCGTATTTCAGGTAATCCATGCCCCAGGCCGCGAACGTCTTCGCGTCCTGCTCCTCGTGCATGTAGCTCGCTTCCAGACCCTGGCAGGTCGCGCGCCCCGGGCCGGAATAAATGCCGATCTTGAGGCCCTTGGAGTGGACGTAATCCGCCAGCGCCTTCATGTCCGGGAATTTCTCGTTCGTGGTGATGTTCCCGTTGGCGTCGCGGCCGCCTTCCCAGGTGTCGTCGATGTTCAGGTAGATGTAGCCGGCGTCGCGCATCCCGCTGGACACCATCGCGTCGGCCACCTCGCGCACGATCTTGTCGGTGATGTTGCGGTGGAACTTGTTCCAGCTATTCCAGCCCATCGGCGGCGTAAGCGCGAGGCCATTGGGCTTGATGGGCTGAATGGGGCCGAGGTGCTTGTGCTGCGGCAGCAGCGCTTTGAGCGAATCGGGCGGGTTGAACTCGGTGGAGGTGGACGTGCGCTTCAGCACCGTCTCGGGCGGCTGACGATTGCCGCGGGGCGGCGCCGCCGGGACGAACCTCAGCTCGTCGCCGTTCAGTTCGCCCTTGTAAGCCGTGTTCGGGCGTGATGGATCCCAGTTCTTCACTTCGAAGGTGATCTGGTTGCCGTCAATGACGCCGTTGACGATTTCCTGCCGCCCTCGGGTGCTGAGCGCGCGGCCGGTGAACTTGTTACCGTCTGCCTTGAATACGTAGTATTCCTCGAACTTCCGGTTGTTGAAAGTCCGCTCGAAGTACCACGATCCGGAAATATCGGCCGCGGCGGCGAGGCCTGGGCCGAGGAGAAGTAGGGAGACCAGGAGCTTACGCATAAGAGATGATTGTGCCACTTTTAAGCGCTTAACGCGAGAAAAAAAGACAAAAAAAGGGCGCAGCCCACAGAGAGCTGCGCCCTTCCGGTCAGGCCAACTAAAACTCGATGTTGGCGCGAAGTTCGATGTTGCGCGGACTGGTCATCGTGGTGGTGCCCAGGCCAAAGGAGGTGCTCAGCACGCTGATGGTGCCGTTGTTGCCGAAGCCGAACGCCGTGTGGTTGAACGCGTTCATGGCCGAGCCCTGAAGCGACATCTTGACGCGTTCAGTGATCGGGATGCTCTTCGTCAGCGACAGGTCCGTGGTCCACCACATCGGCGCCCGCAGCACGACATTGACGGCGCCCCAAGCGCCGGGGACGGTGTTGGGCGTCAGGTAAGCCGTATTCGCCTGGCCGTTGCCGCCGATGTACTTCGGATCGATGTACGTGAGCCAGGGATTCCCTCCCTTCTGGAACGAGATAGCGCTCTGAAGGTCATTGGCGGTGATGCCGAGGAAGTTGACGCCGGAATCCGCTCCGGTCACGGTCGAGTAGCCGCCCACGAGCCGGTTCGGGTTGCCGCTCTGGATGGTGGTGACCATACCGATGGTCCAGCCGCCGACGATCGAATCGACCGCCCGATTGCTGCTGCTCAGGAAGGCCTTGCCCTTGCCGAACGGCAGATCGTACGTGCCGTTCGCACGGAACGTGTGGCGGATGTCGAGGCTGCTGGGCCCGTAGCTCAACCTCAAGTTACGCAGGGTGTAAACCGTCAGGCCCTGCGACTGGAGGTTGTTGACGGCAGCGACGCCGAGCGAGTGGCCCCAGGTGTAATTGGCGTTGAACTGCATGCCGTGAGTCGGCCGCTGGCGGAACTCGATCTGCAGAGCGTGGTAGTTCGAGGTGCCGGCCGCATCGAGGTAGTTCAGGCCGTTGGCGCGGGCGTAGGGATTGATGTTCCAGAAGTTGATCGGCTTGCCCGCCCCGGCGTTCGTCCCGCAGGGCGCGAAGTTGGCGTTGCCGATGACGTTGCAGAGGTAACTCGTAGTGCTGACCAGCGTGCGTGCCAGGCTGCCGGCGGCGCCGGTCTGGAGAGCGGTTGCCGTGCCGGTCCAGTTGCTGTTGTTCACGCTGCCAAGAGCGGCAGTCATGATCGGAAGCGGAACCTCGCCCGGCAAGCCGAAGTTGAACGGCGTCGCGCCCTTGCCGTTGGCCTGATTGATCGCCATGTTGTTCTGGGCGTTCTTGAACTCGTTCAGGAACCCGTTCTCGAAGATGTTGACCTCGTTCAGGTTCAGACCCAGCCAGCTATGCAGGGTGAGGTTGCCGACGTAGCGGACTTCCAGCGCGTTGCCGCCGGGCAGAGTCCGCTGGATGCCGAAATTCCACTGCTGCACGTAGGGCTGCCGGATGTTCGGGTTCATCGTATATTCGCTGGAGCCAAACATCTGGCTGGCGCCAACCTGGGGCGCCCAGGTAACGGGGTTCAGCACCCAACCCGGAAGCGGGTCGCCCATGGTCAGACTGCCGGGCTTGAAGTAGCCGGTGCTGGTGATATTCGGATCCGCGTACAGGCTTCCGGCCTGATAGAAGAACGCGCCGGAGTTCGAGGCGAAAGCCCAGAAGTTTTGCGCGCCTTCCTGATAGTTCCGGAGCGAGTAGCCGGTGCGGATGACGGTCTTGTCGGTCCCGAAGAGCTTGCCGAGGATCCCGTTTTCAAACTTCGGGTTCCAGGCCAGCGCGAATGCCGGCTGGGGATTCACCCAGGAGGTCTTATAAACGTGCGAGCGGGCCAGGAACTGCGGTTCGCCGACGCCGCCGAGCGTGCCCGGCTGGAACATCGCGCCGATCGGGGTGGGGCCCCAGAGGTCGGCCGGCGACCTGGCGCTGCTGTAGGCGCCATCCTTGTCATAGTTATCGCCGACAATGTCCCAACGGATGCCGTAGTTCAGGGTCAGGTTCGGCCGGAGGCGCCAGCGATCCTGCGCCCAGAAGCCGCCGGACTGCTGCACTTCGTTCAGGTTGTACTGCCCGTACGGCTTGTACTGCTTGGTCTTCATGTCGAGCGGGCGGCCGACCGAGATGTAAGCAGCCGAAATCCGAGCAGTCAGCGTTGCATATTGCGCCCGCGCGGCCGATTGAAGCGTCGTGCTGAGGCCGGACATCGCGTTATTGATCACGGTGTAGGCCGGATCCGCGCTGTTCAGGCTGTTCATGTAGTACTGAGTCCAACCGCCGGGTCCGTTCCAGTAGTGGTCCTGCTCGCGGAACCAGGATCCGCCGAAGACGAACGAGTGCTCGCCCTTTTGCCAGCTCAGCGAATCGCGCAGGTTCCACTGCGGGTAGTAGGACGAGATTGCGGTCCGCGGATACGCTCCGCCATAAATGCTCGTGCCCATCCCCCAGACTTCCTGGTGGATGTTGGGCAGGTCGAGTCCCTTGTTCTCCGGATCCCAGATGCTGTACTGGTACAGGAAGCCGGTGCTGAACTGGTTGATCAGCGTGGGACGGATCGTATAGTCGATGCCGAAACCTGCCACCCTGTTGTTGCCCTCATAGGAGCTGTGATCGACCTCATCCAGGCCTGGGTAATTGGGCGCATAGGTCTTCGGGCTGGTGGTCTTGTTTTGAGTGTAGGAGAGATTGAACCGGAGCCTGTCCGTGGCGTTGTAGTCAACTCTCAGGGTCGGGTAGTAAACGGTAGTGGACGCCGGATTCGTGAAGGTGAACGTCGAGAGGTTCGGATCGTTGGTCGGCGTAAGACTTCCCTTGCTGAGGACGCCGTTGATCGCTTGCAGTTGGGAGGCGATCTGCGGGTTGACGGCGCTGGGCAGACCGGCTGCCCGGGCGGCCGCAAACAGATCGATCTGCCTGATGTTGCCGCTATTGTCCTTGTACGAGTAAATGCCCTGCTGCGCCGCCGGGTTCATCACGTTGATGGAGACAATGCTGGTATTCGGGTTCTTGCGCTCGGCCCAGGTGCCGAAGAAGAACAGCTTGTCCTTGATGATCCGGCCGCCCACGCTGCCGCCGAACTCGTTGAACTTCGTGATGCCGCGCGGCGCGTTGTGATTGTTGTTATACCAGGAATTCGCGTTCAGAACGGTGTTCCGGAAGTCTTCGTAAACGCGTCCGTGGAATTCATTGCTGCCGCGGCGGCTGACGATCTTGATGCTGGTCGCGGCGGTGCCGTTGCCGCTCAGGTCCAACTGAGCGGTCTGGACGGTCATCTCGGCGATGTTCTCGATGCGGGCCTGAACCACCGAGTAGCCATAGCCGTAACCGCTCGAGCGGAACCGGTTGCTCATGCCCGGCGTGCCGTCGAAATCCACGCTGCCGATGGCGCCGCCCGGCAGATTGTTAAACGTGCCGGCGCTGCTGCGGTTGCCGGTGGAGGTCCAACCCGGAGTGAGGTACACCAGGCTCCATACATCGCGGCCTACGAGCGGCAGGTTCAGTACCTGCTTGGTGTCGATAGTCGAAGCCAGCGTGCTTGACTCGGTTTGCACGAGCGGTGTTTCGCTTGCTTCCACCGTTACGGTTTCGTTCGTCGTGCCGACCTTGAGGGTGGCGTGAATGTCCGTTTCGCGTCCGGTCTGGATCTGTACGGAAGCGAACACCTGGTTCTGGAAGCCTTCCGCCGAGATCGTCAGTGTGTAGAACCCGTACGGGAGGTTGGGAAACGAGTAGGCGCCGTTGACCTGTGTCGCAGCACGGCGGATGTCATTCGTCGATAGATCTTTGAGTTCCAGTTTCGCGTTGGGCACCAAAGCGCCGGACGGGTCGAGAACCGTGACGTTCAATGTTCCGCCTGCGTTCGCCTGCCCCCACGCGATAAACGAGCCTGGGCCTAAGCAGGCCAGGGCTAAGAGCAACAGGGTGATCGCGAACCCTTTCGTGTGTGTGACTCCCACGATTACTCCTTTTTCAATTTCCAGCGCCGCGTGTCCGAGACTGGGAACCCGCGAAGCCTTGGTTAACCTACGTGGCCTGGCGCCGCAATGCCGGAAGGCCTGCGGGCCGTTGGCCTGGAAATCCGGCCGGCCAATGTAAGCGTTTGCACAAAACGCAATGATTATATACACCCCGCCCCTCACGTGTCAAACGGCTCATCCACGCTCAAAGTCCCCTCCCGTTCCGACACTGCTCCAGGCCTTATCTGCGGGAGTTCAGGAAAACGCTTTCAAACGGTACCCACGCCCCGGATGGCCGGCGCCCGGGCCTTCTCTGCGGAAGCGGATCCGCCAAACGATCCGGCCGGTCTTGCGCTCGTCAAGCGTAAAACCATCCGGCGCCGAGTTCTGGCCCTGGGCTCGTCCGGCGTCTCGAGAAGTTGCGCGAGGGGGGAGCGGCCGGCGGGCGGTTTCCGCAGGCGATTACAGCGGGATTCGCGCTATCCGTACCGTAGCCGATCCGCGGCCTTGAAGGGGACCACGCCGCTGCCGCCATGGTGTTGCAAGCGTTTGCAAGCCCGCCGAAGTCCGTCGCGCGCGTTCGGCAGCCACTCCCACATGCCCGCGAGGAGCAAATACCGAGCCAGACGCATTTATTCGATCACGATCTCGTCGCTCAGCAGCAGGCCGCCCGCGTTCTTCGCGGTAACCCGGATGTACTTCACGGACGGGGCGTTCACCTCGGCCCGGAACACGCGCACGCGGTCGTCGCCGTCGCGCGCCACCTCGTGTTCCCACGCGGTGCGGTAGGCGACGCCGTCCGAGGAAACCTCCACCTTGATCGACGACGGCGGCAGGATGTGCCGCCCGGCGTTCGCCAGGAAGCGCGTGGTGACCGCGGCGACGTCGCGCGCGGCCGGCAGCTCGAGCGTGGCCACCAGGTCCTTCTGGTCGAACGCCACCCAGTTGCGCTGCCAGTTCGACGCGTCGCCCAGGCGGCCGTCCACCAGCGCCCACGGGCGCTCCGGGCCGCGCGGCGCGAATTCGTATTTAACGGATTTCGCGCTCGTGCGCGTGAACTCGGCCCGCGCGACGACGCTCTCGATCGCGCCCGGCTGGAACGCCCGCGCGCGCACGGTCGCGGTGCGGTCGATGGTGAACGGAGCGGCGTAAAGCGGCGAGGATGGAGTCGGCGCCGAGCCGTCGAGCGTGTAGCGGATCTCGGCTCCGCTGTCCGCGCTGGTGATCGCGACCGTCGCGGGCGAGGTTGAAACCGGCTCGGAGAGCTTCACCGACGGGCTTGCCAGCAGCCGCTTGCCGGGGAAAAGCTGGGCCACGATTCGCGCCGCATCCTCGGCAGGCAGGCCCGGGATGTTCGCAACCTCGGCCGCGGCAACGTCCGTGTTGCGGTCGATCGACGCGAGGAATTCCGCCGCTTTCCGCGGATTATAGGCGAGCACGGCCGGGCCCTGCTCGTAATCGAGGATGTGCGCGGGCGGGGTCAGCGTGGTGGCGTTGCGGATCAGCTCGGTCATCGCGGGCGCGCGGCCGAAAAGCTGCGCCTTGCCGGCAACAACCCGCTGGTCCGCGCCCGGCGCGGGCCGCACGCTCACCACGACGGCCGCATTCACCGCGAGCGGCGGGGTCAGGATCCGCGTGGTCAACTGCTCGCCGGCGTAGCTCCACGCGCCCGCCTTGTTTTCGAGCGAATAAGGATACGCGCGGCCGTTCACGGTGACCTGCGCGGGCGGCAGGCTCGCCGGCAGGCGAATCTCATACGAGCGCGACGGCAGCATGCCGGCGTAGGCGCCCTGCACGGGCTCGATCGTAACGCGCACGCTACCATCTGGCTGCCTTTCCTGCCGGATCGTCGTGAACGCGTACTGCTTTTGCAGGTAAGCCGAGGTCTTGCCGTCATCCTCGTACAGCTTCGTCTGCCCGCTCGCGCCCGGAATCGCCGTGAGGATCAGCGTCTTCACCGGGTCCTGGAGGTTCGGGACCTTCGGGTACATCGGGATGATCGCGCCCGCTTTCATGTACATCGGGATCTCGTGCTCGACGAATTCGCGCTCGATGACGCGCCCGCCCTGAAGCAGCGTGCCGCTGGTCCACTCGAACCATTCGCCCTGGGGCAGCCAGATTCTCTTCGGCGCGAGGCCGGTCGCGGGCGAGCTTTTCGTAGTGACCGGCGCGGCCAGGATGTCGTCGCCGAACATGTATTGCACCTTGTAGTCGTAAGCTTCGGGGCTCTCGGGATAGTCGTAGTACATCGGCCGGCAGAGCGAGACGCCGGTGTCGTATGCCTCGCGCGCCGCGTTGTATATGTACGGCGCGAGCGCGTAGCGCAGCTCGACCGCCTGGCGGCGGACCGGAAACTCGTCCACGTTGCGCCAGTAGCGCCGCTCGAGCGCGGCCGATTTCGTCGAGTGCGTCTTGAAAATCGGGCTCAGCGCGCCGAACTGGATCCAGCGCGTGTACAGCTCCGGATCGTTGATGATCTGCATGTGCCCGCCGAGATCGTGACCCCAGTAGCCGTAGCCGACGTTCGACGAGGTGGCGGTGAAGTACGGCTGAAAATCGAGCGACTCCCAGGTGCCGTAGGTGTCGCCCGAGAAGCCGAGGGGATAGCGGTGATTGCCGAGCCCGCCCCAGCGGTGATAAATGAACGGCCGCTGCCTGCCCTGCCTCTCCATGTCGGTGAAGAACGTGTAGTTCAGCCAGAACGTGTTGCTGAGGTTCTTCGTGTTGCGGCTCATGAGGTACTGCTGCCAGTCGAGCCACCAGAAATCGATGCCTTCGCGCTCCATCGGGTGGAGGATCGTGTCGAAGTAGGCCTGCGCCCATTTCCTGTTGTCGATCGCGAACGGGATGTACTCCTGCCTGGCCGGATCGACGCCGAAGGCCTTCGCGAATTCCGCGTACTTCTCCTCCATCGGCGCGATGCCCGAAGCCGGGTGCAGGTTCAGCGCCACTTTCAGCTTCTCGGTCTTCGTCCAGTCGAGGAATTTCCTGGGATCGGGGAACAGGCCGCGGTTCCAGGTGTAGCCGGTCCAGCCGTACTCGCCGCCGTCGGGCATAGGCTTGGCGTTCGGCCACTCGGTGATGTGCCAGTCCATGTCGATGATCAGCACGTCGATGGGCAGGCCGTAATCGCGCATCTCGGCGATCAGGCGGCGGAAGTCGGTATCCGAGTACGACCAGTAGCGCGACCACCAGTAGCCGAAGACGAACTTCGGCGGGACGGGAATCTTGCCGGCGACCATGGTGAAATCGCGGAGCGCTCGCTTGTAGTCGTGGCCGTAGCCGAAGAAATACCAGTCCTGGCGCTCGCCGTCGGGGCGCGGCGCGACCCACGGCCAGGCGGAGTTATCGTAGAGCGGCCGTTCGGTGTCGTCCACCAAAGCCCAGCCGCTGCGCGAGAGGATGCCGTCCTCGAGGTGCACGTCCTTCGCGCCGTTCGTGCCGTCGAGCGTGCGCGTGGTGCCCTTCAGGTTTTCGGGATCGGCGAGCCCCGGATGCCACGTCACCGTGCCGCCGTTGAGGTCAAACGCGATGCTCAGGTTGTCCGCGGTGAATTTGCCCGAACCCTTGCGATAGCGCAGCGTGAGCTTCTCCGTCTTGATGGTGAGCCATTCCGAGGCTTCGTCTACCGTGAATTTCGGCACCGGTGTGTCGCGGCGGATGAAGGCGAGCGACGCGCGGTCTTCGAACGCGCCGTTGGCGGCCCATTCCATGCGAATGAGTTGCGGCGCGAGCATGGTGAAGCGGACGTCGCCGCGAACGACGATGGCCGCCGGATTGGCGGCGCCCTGGAACTGCTCCGCCGCGCAAAGGGTGGCGGTAAACAGCGGCAGAAGGATAAGGCGGGTTCGGGTAATCATAACTCTCAAGCGCAACCATACGCCCGCGCGAGTGCCGCGCGCAAGCGGGATTGACCTGCACGCCCGCACGGTATTTAACGTCGATGGGAAAGGGCGCCCATCGTGGCGCGACCAATTCGGGACGTCGCGCATTCCGCCCGCCCGCTGCGTAATCCGGGAGCCCGGCGGATAGGCGGGGCGACGAGGCTCCACCCTCGGTTTGTGTTCCCGTCGCGCAGGCGCCGATGCGCGATCTGGCATCGCGCTCGACTCGCTGACTCGCGTACGCGCTCGCACGCGTTCTCGCCTCGGTCTGTTACGACGCGCGCGTCCCTGCGATGCCATGCTGTACGTCGCCGCTGCGGCCCTGTTTTCGGTGGTTGGCCTCGGAGGTGCTGCGAGTTGAGTAACCGAAGCGCGGCCGGCGAACGGGCTTCAGAGCTTCGCGTCCAGGTAATGGACAGCCGGCACGCTGCGCAGCCGCGCCGCGGCCATTTCCGCGGTGATATCGCGCTGAGGCGTGGCGAGCATTTCGTAGCCGACCATGAATTTGCGCACCACGGGAGAGCGCAGCAGCGGCGGGTAATAATGCGCGTGGAAGTGCCACTCGGCGTGGGGCTCGCCGTCGGTGGGGCGCTGGTGGAAGCCCATCGTGTAGGGGAACGGCGCCTCGAACACGTTCTCGTAGCGCGTGGTGATCTGCTTCAGGATGTCGGCGAGTGCGCGGCGCTCTTTCAGGGAGAACTCATCGATCGCGCCCGCGTGGCGCTTCGATATCACCAGGGTCTCGAACGGCCACACGGCCCAGAACGGCACGACGACCGCGAACGATTCGTTCTCGCACACCATGCGCTCGCCGCGGCGCTCGAGCGCGAGATACTCGCAGAGCAGGCACGCGCCGCGCCCATCCGCAAACGCCCGCTGCCGCGCGCCTTCCTTCACGGCCTCGTTCGGCAGCGTGTCGTTGGCCCAGATCTGGCAGTGCGGGTGCGGGTTGCTGCACCCCATCATTTCGCCGCGATTCTCGAAAATCTGCACGTGGTTGATGAACGGCAGCGCGCCCAGTTCCACGTATTGATCGCGCCAAGCGTCCACAACGCGGGCAATCGCGTCCACGTCCATGCGCGCGAGCGTCAGGTCGTGGCGCGGCGAGAAGCACACCACGCGGCAGATGCCGCGCTCGCTCTCGGCCACCAGCAGGCCGCCTTCGTCGATCCGCGCAGGCTGCGAATCGGGCAGCAGGGCGGCGTAATCGTTGTCGAAGACGTACGTGCCGGTGTAGGCGGGATTGCGCTCGCCGCGCGCCCGAGCGTTGCCCGGGCAGAGATAGCAGTTCGGATCGTACTGCGGCGAATCCTGTGCGGGCGGGCGTTCGATGCGGCCCTGCCACGGCCTATCGACGCGGTGCGGCGATACCAGCACCCATTCGCCGGTCAGCGGATTGAGCCGCCGGTGCGGATGCTCCTTCCAATTAAACATCCCGCGCGACATCCTCGACGGGCTCAGGCGCTTCGCCCGCGCCGTCCACCGCGCTCAGGACGTAGATGACGGGCGCGTGGCCGGTCTTCGCCTCGTAGCCGCCGGCCACCGCGGCCTGGAATTCCTCGACGCGATCCGACCGCACCAGGTTGATCGTCGAACCGCCGAAACCGCCGCCCATCATGCGCGCGCCGTAAACGCCCTCGACGTTGCGGGCGAGCTCGACCATCAGGTCCAGCTCCTCGCAGCTCACTTCGTAATCCTCGCGTAGGCTTTCGTGCGATGCGTTCATCAGGCGGCCGAACTGGTCGAGCTCGCCGCTCTCGAGAGCCGCGGCCGCCGCCAGCACGCGCTCGTTTTCGGTGATCACGTGCCGGCAGCGCCGGTAGACCTTGCTGTCGAGATAGCCGCTGTGCTCGCGCAACTGGTCCATCGTTACGTCGCGCAGGCTGTCCACGCCAGGCAGCCGTTTCGCCAGCTCCGCGACGCCCGCTTCGCACTCCAGCCGCCGCAGATTGTACTCGCTCGAAGCCAGCTCGTGCCGAACCATCGTGTTGGCGACCACCAGGTTCGCGTCGTCCGGCAGCGGCAGGTAGCGGTACTCGAGCGAGCGGCAATCGAGCATCAGCGCGCTGCCGGCGCGACCCATGCACGAGATGAACTGGTCCATGATGCCGCACCGCATGCCGACGAATTCGTTTTCCGCGCGGTGGCAGATGCGCGCCAGATCGATGGGAGCAAGCGCAGCCCCCGAGTTCTCCGCCAGCGCCCAGCCCGCGGCCACTTCGACGGCCGCCGAGGAACTCAGTCCGGAGCCCGGCGGCACGGTCCCGTCGATGAACAGGTCCGCTCCCTTGAGGCGCACGCCGGAGCGCTCCAGCATGACGGAAACGCCTTGTACGTAGTCGCTCCAACGCCCGCGCCGTGACGGGCGCGGGTCGTCGAGATCGAACACGCACATCTCACCGAAATTTTCCGAGTACACCGCGATCCTGCGGTCCGTGCGCGGGCTGAAGGCGACGTGCGTGAAGAGATCGATGGCGGCCGGCATCACGAAACCGCCGTTGTAGTCCGTGTGCTCGCCGATCAGGTTCACGCGGCCGGGCGCGCGAGCCAGTCGCGCTTCATGGCCGTACAACTCGGTGAAACGTTCCCTGCAATTATGGGATTGCCTCATGGCAGAGTAGGCCAGGCTTTTCTGTGTATCGATTTAATCGCTTAACACCCCTTTTATGTATAATATTTCCGCTCAGAATGGTCAATACCGGATCAGAGGAAAGTTTTGCGTGAGACCCTGCCTTGCGGAAGCCGAAACGGTCCGGATTCGGTTCATGCCGGGTTTCGGAGCATTGGCGTATACTTCCCCAATGCGACGCTTGTGTCCATTCGTACTGCTTCTCACCGCGGTTCTGGGCGCGCAGCCCATCGTCGTCCGAACCTCGACGCTGCTCGACGGCAAGGGCGGCGTCCTGAAGAACAAGGACATCACGATTGAAGGCTCGCGGATCGTCCGCATCTCCGACGCGAAGGGCGCCGCAACGTACGATCTGAGCGGGTACACGCTGATGCCGGGCTGGATCGACACGCATGTGCACCTGAGCTGGCACTTCAACGCCGATGGCCGGCTCGATCTGGGCGAGCGCGGCAGCAAGGAAAGCCCGCAGCAGGCGGCGCTGCGCGATGCCGGCAACGCCTGGGTGACGCTCGAGGGCGGCTTCACCACCGTGCAAAGCCTCGGCGCGCCTATCGATGCCGACCTGCGCGGCTTGATCGAGCAGGGCATCATTCCCGGACCGCGCGTCATCACCGCGCTGCGGCCGATCTATGAAACGACCGGCAATCCGGAGCAGATCCGCGAGTTCGTGCGCAAGCTCAAAGCCGACGGCGCGGATCTGGTAAAGCTCTTCGCGACTAAGAGCATCCGCGACGGCGGCGCGCAGTCGATGACCGACGATCAGATCCGGGCCGCCTGCGGCGAGGCCAAAGCGCAGGGCATGCGCTCGGTCGTGCATGCGCACGCCTCCGACGGCGCCCGCGTCTCGATCGAGGCGGGGTGCACTTCCATCGAGCACGGAACTTTCCTGAGTGATGAAGTGCTCGATCTCATGGCGGCGCGCGGCACGTACTTCGATCCGAACTTTCTCGTGCTGCACAACTACCTCGAGAACAAGCCTAAGTTCCTGGGCATCGGCAATTACAACGAGGAAGGGTTTGCGTACATGGAAAAGGCGCTGCCCGAGGTGGCTTCCGTAATGCGGCGCGCGATGGCCCGTAAAGTCAAGATCATCTTCGGCACCGACGGCGTGGCAGGCGCGCACGGGCGCAATGCGGAGGAGTTCATCTATCGCGTGCGCGATGGCGGGCAGCCCCCGATGGACGCCATCGTCAGCGCAACTTCGCTGGCCGCGGAATCGCTCGGGTTGGGAAGCAGGATCGGCACGGTGGCGGAGGGCATGGAGGCGGACTTGGTGGCTACACAGGGCAATCCGCTCGACGATATCACCGCGGTGCGCCGGGTCGTCTTCGTCATGAAGGGGGGAAAGGTTTACAGGAACGATGCGCCGGCCGCGAGCGGGCGCACGGCGAGGTAGCCGAGGCGCCGAAGGGGGATGCTCGGATTCTCCCCCTTCGCCCAGGTAAGTGAACCGGCTCAGGCGTTTCGCTTGTTGGCGAACCGCAGCCCCGCCGCGGCGGCAAGCGCCATGATACCGGCAAGGCCCATCAGCGGAGCCTCGCTGGCGGTCCGTGGAAGCTTCTTATGCGTAGTCGTGGTGGCCGGCGGCGCTGTGGTCTGCGTCGTGGTGGTCTGCGTTGTGCCGCTGGGCTGGGTTGTCGTTTGCTGGTTCGTAGTGCCCTGGTTCTGAGCGTTCTGATCGGCCGCCTGGGGCGCCGCGACTGTCATTCCGGCTCCCAACAGAAGTGTGCCGAATAGCATCCCTAAATTTTTCGCCTTCACTATGTTTGCCCTCCTGAGGCTGACGTTCTAACGGATCTGGTGCATGTTTCAGACCACCGCCGGGCCCGCCCGGAACGGCTTCGTATTTTAATGACAGGCATGAACATTGCCCGGGCGGTAGGGAAAACTTTTCAATCGTGGGGCAATTTCTGCATGAAGCGCAGAGATCGCGGGCGCCGGCCATCGGCCTGAATTTGCCACTGGCATACCGCTTGATAGGGATTGTGTAGACGCGCGTCTGCCGCTCGGCCATACCTCCGAGGCAGGCGCGCCAGGAGGACAGCAATGAAGATGACGGCAGGAATACTCGCGCTGAGCGGCGCGCTGATTCTGTTTCAAGCGGGCGCGGCGGCCCAGGGTTACGGAGCTGGTGCGGGATATGGTGCAGGCGCCGGCACAATGCAGCAGGGCGCTGGAGTAGGCGTACCCGGAACGCAGCCTCCCTACGGCGCAGGCGCGATGCAGCCGGGCGCGGGAGTAGGCGTACCCGGAACGCAGCCTCCCTACGGCACAGGCGCAGGCACCATCCAACCGGGCGCTGGAGTAGGAGCACCCGGAGCGCCGCCGCCCTATGGCACAGGCGCCGGCGCGATGCAACCGGGCGCTGGAGCAGGCGTGCCCGGAGTGCCGCCCTACAGCCCGGGCGCAGGTTACGGCGCCGGCGCGACCGGCATGCAGCCCGGATCGGGTACGACCGGCCAGTGAGGGATCGGGGGCCGACCGATCCGTTTTCGCGAGCCGCACCGAAGTCCACGCCAAGGCACAACCGGATCTGAATCATAACGAACAGCCGCCTGTTTCCTGCGCCCAAAGCGGCGCGAGGGGGCGCCCCCCTCCGGTTGGAGCGCTCCTGGCGGCCGACGCCGCCAAATTAACACTTCTTGATAAACTTTAAGCCGGCTCTGAACGTCTGCTCCAAATGACCGCAAGTTTTGAGTGACCAACTTCGGGGAACATGCGAGGGGCCCCTGTCTCTATCGAGAGTGCGCTATGAACAGGCTGCACAGGAACAGGTTCGATTCTCTTCTGGTTGCGCGCGTTGTCGTGCCCGTACTGCTGGCTCTTCTGCCGGGAATCGGCGCCGCCCAACCGCCGCGGATTGCCGGCAAGATTAACGCGCGGCAGTGGATTGCCTTGAAGGATAACGTCCACCCGAATGCCCGGAGCGAGTACGACCAGGGCAAGGCCGACCCGTCTCTACAGATGCAGTCGCTGATCCTGGTGCTCAAGCCCTCGGCCAGCCAGCAGGCGGACCTCGACAAACTGCTCGCGGACCAACAGGACCCCACATCGAGCAGCTATCACCAGTGGCTGACGCCCGAACAGTACGCGGACCGTTTCGGCGTGAGCCAGAGCGATGTCGATAAGATCGTCGCCTGGGCGCAAAGCCAGCAGTTGACGGTCACCGGAGTCGCGCGCGCGCGGAACGCAGTGAGGCTGGCGGGCACGGCGGCGAACGTCGGCGGGGCCTTTCACACGGAAATCCACATGTACCAGGTGAACGGCAGGATGCACTATGCGAACGCTACGCCGCCTTCGGTCCCCGCGGCGCTGCACGGGATTGTCGCGGCCATCCGCGGGCTTCACAATTTCCGGGTCCATCCCCGCATTCATAAGCTCACGCCGCTGGCCATGACCGCCGGCGGGCTCAGCCCTGCGTACACGTCGGCCAGCAGCGGCAATCACTACCTGGCGCCCGACGACTTTGCCACCATCTTCAATCTCAACCCCCTGTACAACGCGGGAATAAACGGGGCCGGGCAGAAGATCGTGGTTGTCGGTCAAAGCCAGATTGAGCCGTCTCATCTGTCCACCTTCACGAATTACTTCGGGCTTTCCAGCGTCAATGTCACCTCAATCCTGGTCCCGAACACGCAGGATCCCGGAATCAGCCAATCGGACGAGCAGGAAGCGGACCTCGATCTCGAGTGGGCCTCGGCGGTGGCGCGTGGCGCCGGCCTTGTGTTCGTTTATTCCTATGACGTGTTCGACGCGATCCAATATGCGATCGATCAGAATCTGGCGCCCGTCCTCAGCACAAGCTACGGAGAATGCGAGGAAGCAAGCACCCAGTCGGACGCCACATCGTTCCGCACCTGGGCTCAGCAGGCGAACGCACAAGGGATGACGATCGTGTCGGCGTCGGGAGATTCCGGCGCGGCCGATTGCTATCAGCCTTCCACGGGCCATTTCGGGAGCGCGAATACGAGCCTCGCCCTTGCGGTGGACATGCCGGCCAGTCTTCCGGAAGTTACCGGCGTGGGCGGGACGACGTTGAACGATGGAAACGGCAATTATTGGAACAGCACCAACAGCGCCACCAAAGCCTCGGCCCAATCCTACATTCCCGAGGTAGCCTGGAACGACAGCGTCGTCGATGGCAATCCCTCGGCCAGCGGCGGAGGCGCCAGCCAGTTTTTCTCCAAACCCTCGTGGCAGACCGGCGCCGGCGTTCCCAATGACGGGGCCAGGGATGTCCCCGACATCGCGTTTCCCGCATCGGCGGATCACGACGGATATATGGTGTACACCACCTCGGGCCGGCAGGCCGGGTGGTACATTTTCGGCGGCACGTCCTGCGGCGCTCCGACATTTTCCGGACTGCTGGCGGTCCTGAACCAGTATCTGGTCTCGAGCGGCTACCAGGCGAGCGGCGGATTAGGCAACGTCAACAGCCGGTTATACGCTCTGGCGAGCTCTTCGCCGGCTTCGTTCCACGACATAACCTCCGGCAATAACATCGTGATTGCGCGCGCTTGCAGCCATTGTACGACCAGCACTTCGGAGGGATTCAACGCCGGAGCCGGTTACGATCAGGTAACCGGGCTCGGATCCTTGGACGCTTACTCGTTTGTTACAGCCTGGCGTGGCGGCAATGCGCTGTTGAAGAGCACTCCAACGCTGGCGGCGGCGGCCAGTCCCAATGTCCTCACAACCGCCGGAACGACAACGCTCACCGCGACCGTGACGAACCCGATCGGAAATACCCCAACCGGAACCGTGGCGTTTTCGGCGGGTAATACGCTGTTGGGGACGGCGCTTCTTACCGGCGCTTCGGGGACTTCCCGGGCAGAGTTGAGCATAGCGGGCGGGGTAAACGGGCTCGCGCTCGGGGCGAACACAATTACGGTGGTATATGAAGGCGACAGTCTCAATAGCTCCGCCACGGCCAGTACGGTCTTGACGCTGCTCAGCCTGTCCGCCGTGACGCCTTCGATTACGGGACTTACTAACAGCGCCTCATACGCGCAGGCTTACGCGCCGGGGATGATTCTCTCCATCTTCGGTGCGAATCTGGCGCTGACTACGACGGCCGCGGGAAGTGTTCCGCTTCCCGCCTCGCTCGACAATGTTTCCGTGACGATCAACGGCGTTGCGGCGCCGCTCTACTACGTTTCACCCACTCAACTGAATTTGCAGATTCCGTATGAAACGCCCGCGAGCGGGACCGCGGCGGTCGTGGTGAGCAATAACGGTAAGACGGCATCGACGTCGATCAGTATGTCGCCCGCCGCCCCGGGCATATTCGCCGACGCGAACCGCGCGATCGTTCCGGACTCCACGGCCGCGCGCGGCCAGACGATTGCGATCTACGTTACGGGAGCGGGCATGGTGGAGCCGGCGGTAGCAACCGGCTCGATGCCCGGCAATGGTGCGACGCCTGTGCCGGTGGGAACCACGCTGGTGACGGTGGGCGGCGTTCAGGCAAGCACGGTCTATGTCGGTATTCCGAGCTGGTCGATCGGCGTATTGCAGATCAATTTTGTAGTCCCGTCCGGGGTTTCAACCGGAGCACAGCCGGTGGTCGTGAGCGTAGGCGGCCTTGCCAGCGCGGCCGCTACGTTGAACGTAACCAATTAAGCCTCATCGGCGGCAAAATGCCCGAAGCGCGCCGGTCTCAGGTCCGGCGCGCCCCCGCCCCTTTTCCCAAGCTGCGTATTGACTCGCCAAGCGACACAGGCTCCCAATAGGTCACGTCCCGACTTTGCGATGGCTTTAAGAGAACTTACACAAGATTTACATTTACGCAATGTCCGGTACACGGCCGAGAACGTCTTCCCACACAGAAGCAAACACTCAGACCCGGAAAGGAAAGAGAAATGAAGATCAAAGCTCTCGCGATCACTGGGTGCCTGGCGGCGGCGATCACCATTCCCGCGCCGGCAAAGGACACGAACACCGAGAACGCGTTCCAAATGCTGAAGGATTTCCGAACGGTTGCGGACGACGCTGCGAAGCAGGCCGATAAGCTGCAGGTCCTGTCCATGCCCGAGGAGGCCGGCTGGGAGGTCAACGCCTCGTATTTGAACGCGCTGCGTGACGACGTGAACCGAATGGGCCAGATGCTGGCGAATCTGGAAGCGATCCGTGGTTCGGCCACGCCCGAAGAGCAGGCTGCCATCGACCGGGCTGCCGAATGGCTGCCCTCGATGGCCTCGGAGGTCAAGCAGGCTATCGACTACCTGAACACGCGCCAAACGAATTTCTGGATGCCGGAGTACCGCCAGCCCATAGATGCGCTGGCGGTGGAAGCCACGCGCGTCGCCTCGGCGAGTAATGAAGCTGTCCGGCTGCAACAACTGCAGGCCAAGGAACGGAAGCTGAAGAACGGGCTGGAGGGAGCGTAAAGGGAGCGCGCTCCCTCGCTCCGGCCGTTGGGAAAAGCAAAGGAACCGAAATGAGACGAACTGTAGGATTTGCGTGTGTGACCGTCACCGGCGCGCTGATCGCCGTTGGATGCGCGCGCAAGCCGGATGACAAGCAGATCGCCCAAGCCGTGGAGGCGCAATTCGAGAAGGATGCGGTGGGCGGCGGTATCACGATCCAGAGCGCAGCGGGCACGGTGACGCTGGATGGGCAGGTTTCCAGCGATGCCGCGCGGCTGCTCGCGAGTCGCGACGCCGCCGCTGTTCCCGGCGTCAGGGCGGTAATCAACAACCTTACGGTCACCACGCCCGCTCCGGCAGAGGCGGAGCAAGTTCCGCAGCCCGGTGCGGCTGAGATGGCCGAAAACAGGCTCGATCGCCGCCGCCACGCGCGGGCGCACCGCGATTCAGAAGAGATGCGGCAGGAACAACAGGCTCGACCGGCCGCTCCGAGCACGCCGCCGGACCAGGCTGCAGCGACGCCTCAACCCGTGCCGCCACAGACATCAATCGCCGAAGCGCCCGCGCCGCCGGTTCCCGAGCTGCCGGCGCCGCCACCACCTCCGCCGGTTCCCGTCAAACGCACGATTCCCGCGGGCGCGCGGCTGTCCGTGCGGTTGATCGATTCGCTCGATTCCGCCACGAACCGGGTGGGCGATACGTTCCGCGCAACGCTGAGCGCTCCGATTCGCGAGGACGGCGAGGTCGTGATCCCCGAGGGCGCGAATGTTCAGGGCCGCGTCGTCGATGTCTCCGAAGCCGGCCGTTACTCGGGGCGCTCGGAGCTCAAGCTGGAGTTGACGAAGCTCACTTACAACGGCGAGTCGTACCCACTGGCGACGCAAGTGTATGACCGGTCCGCCGACAGCCGCGGCAAGGGCTCGGCGGAAACCGTCGGCGGCGGGGCGGCGCTGGGAGCCATCATCGGAGCGCTCGCCGGTGGAGGAAGAGGCGCGGCGATCGGCACAATTGCCGGCGCGGGCGCCGGGGGAGTCGCGCGCGGAGCGGAAAAGGCCGAACCCGTGCGTTTCCCGTCCGAGACGGTCCTGACGTTCAAGCTCCAGCAGCCCGTGACTGTTGTGACAGGAAACGGCTCCGGCGATTCCCGGACTCCCATGGTTCGCGACGAGGAGTAGACGGCCGTCCACGCGCTTGCGGGAAAAGGTCACCGGCGGGCCAGAGGCCGCCATCAAAAGAGAGACGGACTTCAGGGGGCTTGTTATCGGTGGCGAGCGGACGCTGTCCCGATGAGCAGCTTGGAGGCAAAGGATGCAAATAAGAAGGTGGGGCGTGCTCAGCGCTCTTTTTCTCCCGGCGTGTCTGACGACGCTGCGGGCGCAAAGCGGCGTGGTTTATTGGGGCCGCGAGGTTCTTCCCGGCGCCACCGTCAGCGCCAGCCAGGGAGATCGGCACGTCACGACTACGACGGACGAGAACGGCCGTTACAGGCTCCCGACGCTCGCCAAGGGCGCCTGGACGATCGAAGTGACGATGTTCGGATTTGAAGCCGCCCGCAAGGTGGTGAACGATCCGGATGCTTCCGCCAGGCTCGATTTCAACCTCGAATTGCGGCAATCGCCGCTGGCCGCGCGGTTGAATCAACCGGCCGGCCGCCCGAATGCCGCCGGCGCCGAGCTCGAATCGCAGATCGAGAACGCCGGGAGCGCCGGTGCGGAGCCTCCGGCCGCACCCGCCGCGACCGAGGGGAGCTCCAACGAAACGTTTCTCGTATCGGGAACGCTGAGCCAGGGATTGGCCGGCAATACAACGGCCGCTTCCGGATCGTTTCCAGGTCCGTCCTCCGGCGCAGGCGGAACTCCCAGCGCGGCGTCTGATGGCCCGGCCTTCGGTGGTCCCGGCAATGGCCCACGGTTCCAGGGCGGACCGGGCGGCTTCGGCGGCCCTCCCGGCGGCCGGATGCAACGCGGCGGTCCGGGAGGCCCGCGCGGCGGCGGCCCCTGGGGCGGGCGCGGGCCGATGCTGCGAACCGCCCAGGCGGGCAACTGGCGGCCTCCGAACCAGATCCACGGCATGCTGTTCGGAACGCTGGACAACTCGGCTCTGAACGCGAAGCCATTCTCGCTGACCGGGCAGGATATTGCCGAACCGGCGTACGCACAGGCGCGCCTCGGCCTGGTGCTGGGCGGGCCGCTCGCGATTCCGAAGATCGTCAGCGACGAATCGACGTTCTTCTTCTTCAGCTACTTCGCCACGCGCGCGCGCAACCCTTATACCGCCGTGGAAACGGTTCCGACCGCGCTCGAGCGGCAGGGCGATTTTTCGGGCCTCGGCGCCACGATCTACGACCCGCTGACGCACCAGCCGTTCCCGGGCAATGTCATCCCGTCCTCCGCCATCGATCCGATCGCCCGGCAGCTCCTCGGCTATTTCCCGCTGCCGAACCAGCCCGGCACGGTGAACAACTTCGCGTTCCAGGGCTCGGCGCCGCAGAACACGAACAATGTCGGCCTGGGCGTCATGCGCAACGTGACCCGGAGCGACCGCCTGGCGTTTCACTTCAACTATCAGGGCCGCAACGGCGATGCCGCCCAGCCGTTCGGATTCATGGACGCCACGAGCGGCACCGGCATCAACACCAGTCTCGCCTGGACGCGCAATCTCTCCCCCACGCTGATCAACAACGCAAGCGTCAACTTCAACCGCAACGAGAATGAGACGGTGCCGTTTTTCGCGAACGGCCTGGACGTCGCCGCCGCGCTCGGCATTGAGGGCACTTCGAGCAATCCGATCAACTACGGTCCACCGACCCTGAACTTCACCAATTTCGGCGCGCTTTCCGACGGCACGCCGGTCCTGACGCGCAACCAGAGCCAGGGCGTCACCGACAACGTGACCCTGTCGCGCGGGCAGCACACGTTCACCTTCGGCGGCGGCTTCAGCCGCAATGATCTCAGCACCGCGACCGACCCCAACGGACGCGGCACGTTCAACTTCACAGGCCTCGCCACCAGCGCCTTCGGGCCCGACGGCGCGCCCCTGGCGGGAACCGGCTTCGATTTCGCCGATTTTCTGCTCGGGCTGCCGCAGTCGAGCTCCATCCGCTACGGCTCCTCCAGCATCTACCTGCGGCAGAACGTGCTGAGCGGCTATGCGCAGGACGACTGGAAAGTTCGCCCTGACCTGACGTTGAACCTGGGAGTGCGCTACGAGTTCTTCTCCCCATTCTCCGAGAAGTACGGCCGCATGGCGAACCTGGAGATCGCGCCCGGCTTCACGAGCGTCTCCGTGGTTATGCCGGGCATGCCCGGCGTTCCGTCCGGCCTCGTGAACCCGGACTACAACAATTTTGCGCCGCGGCTGGGCCTGGCCTGGAAGATTCCGGGGATCAAGCGGTCCACCATTCTGCGCGCGGGCTACGGGATCTATTACAACGGCCAGGCCTACAACGGATTCGCGATGAAGCTGGCGCAGCAGCCGCCCTTCGCCGTGTCGAACAACATCAGCACCAGCACGGCGAACGTGCTCACATTGGCGAACGGCTTTCTGGCGACGGCGCCGGGCGAAATCACCAACACCTACGCGGTCGACCCTTATTACCGAACGCCCTACGCGCAGACGTGGAATCTCACGATCCAGCACGAGCTGCCCTCGGGCTTCTTTCTCGAGGTCGGCTACATCGGCACCAAGGGCACCGGCCTGGACGTGCTGACCCTGCCCAACCAGGGCCCGGGCGTCAACCTGCAGAGCCGGACGCAGCTTGGCAACGCGGTCGGGTTCACTTTTGACGACTCGGTAGGGAACTCGATTTACAACGCGCTGCAGACGCGGCTGCAGCGGCGGTTCCGGCACGGCATTTCGATGAGCGCGATCTACACGTTCTCGAAATCGATCGACGATTCGTCCACGTTCGGCGGCGCCGGCAACACGGTGGCGCAGAACTGGCTCGACCTTGCCGCCGAACGCGGGTTGTCGAGTTTCGACCGCCGGCACGTTCTTACCACGAACTGGGTGTGGACGTCGCCCGTCGGCGCGGACAGCACGCAGACGCACCTCACTCCTGCGGGCCGGCTGTTGGCGAACTGGCAGATCAGCGGCGGGCTCACTGCGGAAACCGGCACGCCGCTGACAGCCCGCGTGCTCGGCAATACGGCGCAGTTGGCCCAGACCGGCGGCATCGGCAGCGGGCGCGCCGAAGCGACCGGAGCGCCCGTTTCATCGGGCGCCGGCTTCTTCAACCTGGCCGCCTTCACCATTCCTCCGCCGGGCGAGTTCGGCAATGCCGGGCGCAACACGATCCCCGGCCCCGGGCTCTTTTCTCTGAATCTTGCGCTTGCCCGCTCCTTCCAGCTAGGCGAATCGTCGCGGCGCCGGCTGGAGCTGCGCATGGAGGCGAACAACGCGCTCAACAACGTGAATTACACGAATGTCAGCACCGTGGTGAATGCGACCAACTACGGCCTGCCGGTCTCGGCCGCTTCCATGCGCTCGATGACCGCCGTCTTGAGGTTCCGGTTTTGAAACCGCTGATCGCAGTGCTCATCGCGCTCCTGCCGGCGCCGGCGGCGGCGCCGCAGTCGCAGGCTACATTCTCCACCACGGCGAATGTCGTGGTGGTGAACGTCAGCGTCCTGGGACGCGACGGCCGGCCCATCGAAAACCTCACCGGGAAGGACTTCCTGGTGTACGAGGACGGGAAGCCGCAGCAACTGCAGTCCTGCGAGTTCGAGCGGCTGGATACGAAGCCGCCGGCTCCGCAGAGTTCCGCGCCTCCGGCGTTGAAGAGCCGTCCGCAGCCGCAGGCCGCGCCCGCCCAGGAGACTTCCCCGGATCTGCACGACCACCGGCTTATCGTCCTGTTCTTCGACCTCTCGGCGATGCAGCCGGCCGAGCAGGTGCGCGCGGGAAAGGCCGCGCTCGAGTTTCTCAACTCGAAGATGACCTCGAGCGACCTGGTCTCCATCATGACGTTCGGCTCCAGCCTGCGCGTGGTGCAGGACTTCACGGGCGATCGCGACCTGCTTGCATCCGACCTCCATCGCTTCTTCATCGGCGACTCCAGCGAGCTGGCCGGCATGGCCGCCACGGGCCCGGACGCCGAGGACCAGAGCGGCATGTTCACCGCCGACGAGACCGAGTTCAACATCTTCAACACGGACCGCAAGCTCGCCGCGTTGGAGGATGCCGCGCGGCAACTGGGGCGCTACCCGGAAAAGAAGGCGCTCGTTTACGTCTCGAGCGGCGTCGAGAAGACCGGCGTGGACAACCAGTCGCAGCTCCGCGCTACGGTGAACGCGGCCGTGCGGGCCAATGTGGCGTTCTATCCGATCGACGCGCGCGGGCTCACGGCGATGGCGCCGGGAGGCGACGCCACACAGGGCGGGGCCATCGGTTCGAAGCTGTACCGCGGCGCCGGCCAGCAGGCGGTTCGCGACAGTTTTCAGAATCAGCAGGAGACGCTCGATTCGCTGGCCGCCGGCACGGGAGGGAAAGCGCTGCTCGATTCCAACGACCTGACGCTCGGCATGGCGCAGGTGCAGAAAGACATTCGCAGCTATTACACCTTGACCTACGCCAGCGACAACCCCGCCGAAGACGGGCGCTACCGCCGCATCGAGGTGCGCCTGGCGCCGCGGCTTTCCGCTCTCAAAGCCCGACTCGACTACCGGCCCGGCTATTACGCGCCGATCGAGTTCGGCAAGATGAACGATGCCGACCGCGAGGCCCAGCTCGCTCGCGCGCTGGCCAGCGACAACCCGGTGACCGACCTGCCCATCGCGGTCGAGGTCGATTATTTCCGGCTGGCGAAGGACAGCTATTTCGTGCCCATCTCGGTCAAGATGCCGGGCTCGGCCCTGTCGTTCCACGAAAAGGGAGAGAAGGCGGCCACGGAGCTGGATTTCATCGCGCAGGTTTCCGACGAGCACGGGCGCCCGGCCTCGACCGTTCGCGACCGCATTCCCTTGAAACTCGACCAGGCCACGGCCGGGCAGGTCGGGCGCGAGCAGGTGGAATACGACACCGGCGTGACTCTAACGCCCGGGCGCTACCGTCTGCGACTGGTCGCGCGTGAAAACGGCGAGGGGCGGATGGGAACGTTCGAGGCGCCATTCACGGTTCCCGACCTCAGTTCCGGCAGCGGGCTTCACCTGAGCTCGGTCGTGCTCAGCAGTGAATCGCAACCGCTGGATCGCATCAGCGGGGTAAGGAACGGACGTAAAGCGCTGGAGGAGAATCCGCTGATCGCGGGGAACCGGAAGATCGTGCCGAATGTGACGCGTACTTTCCGCCCGGGACAGAATCTGTTCGTCTACCTCGAGGTGTACGATCCGACAGAGCTGCCGAATCCGGCGCAGAATGCCCGGGTGGCAAGTGTCAGCGCCGACCTGGCGTTCTATCAAGGAACTCAGAAGGTCTTTGAGACGCAGCCGGCGCGAAGCATGCGTCTGGACGCGAAACGCCACGGCGTGCTGCCGATCGATCTGAGCGTTCCGGCCGCGAACCTGAAGCCTGGAAATTATGTCTGCCAGGTGAACGTCGTGGATGAACTGGGCCGCAAGTTCGCATACTCGAGGATCTCCCTGGTTGTCCTTCCACCCGCCGGAGTGTCGAATGCGGATGCGGCGGGAGATCGCGCCGGCGCCGCCTGAAGCGCCGCAAGCCGCGTTGCGGCACTTCGACCAAAAGGAGAAGCGCGCACACGCGCGCTTACCGGCTTTCCTCCAGCACCCGCAACTGAATCCGCGAGCCGTCCGCGCCGCCGAAGTACACGCGTTCGAACGCCTTTTGGAAATCGTCTGCTGTCGCCTTGGGAATATCGATAAACTTTTGCGGATTGCGGTCCGTCAGCGGGAACCACGAGCTTTGGACCTGCACCATGATCCGGTGTCCCTGCCGCCAGGTGTGCGCGACGTCCGGCAGATAAAACGTAATCCGGTCGGGCTGGTTCGGCACGAACGGAACCGGCTTTTCGAAACTCTTGCGGAACTTGCCGCGGAACGGCTCGCCGCGGACCAATTGCTGGTATCCGCCCATGGGCACGGCGCCAGCCGCCGGCACGGCGCCCGCGGCCGGCGCAGCGCCCGGCGCCGGCTCCGGATTGTTATAGTCCGGATAATCGCTCGGGAACACGTCGATCACTTTCACGTCGAAGTCCGAATCCGTTCCGGACGTGGACACTTTCAGATCCACCTGAATCGGTCCGAATACCGACACATCGCGGTCCAGCGGCTCGGTCTCGAACACCAGCACATCGGGCCGCGTGGCGGCGAAGCGCTGGTCTTCGGTCATATAGGTGTTGAGAACGTCGCGCACAATGTGGCCGACGTACGGCACCGGCTTGGCGGGGTCCGAGAGGTACTCTGCAAAGCCGGCCTTCTCCGGCCGGCTCCATGCCAGCTTGCCATCGGCGTCCAGATACAGATCGACGGGCTTGGCCTCGCGCGGCGGCCACGCATCGAACCTGCGCCACTGATTCATGCCCGTTTGGAACATCCACGCCTTGGGAAACTTGCCGTCCCCGCGTCCCTTGAGGTAGTAGAGGAAGAACGGAAACTCAATGTGTTCCCGGAAGTAGGCCGCCGTATCCGAGCGGAAATTGATGTTGCCGAGCCGGTCCCCGTTCCCGCGCGAGAAGCCGCCATGATTCCACGGACCCATTACCAGCATGTCGGCCGGGGGCGAGTTTTTCTCCATGAAATCAAATTGCCGCAGCGGGCCTTGCGGATCTTCGGTGTCATACCATCCGCCCACCAGCATCACCGCCGGCTTGACCGACTTCAGGTATTTCCAGATCGCTCTGGACTGCCATACTTCGTCGTAAGTGGTGTGGTCGATGTTAAGGTTCCACATGGGCTGCTGGTGCTTGAAGTATTTCGCATCCGCGTTCGACAGCGGCCCGAGGTTGAGATAGAACTCGTAACCGTTGGGCGTTCCGTAGTCGAAGGGCAGCGTTCGGGGCGGCGGAGCGGGACCGTCTTCACGGTCGCGAAATCCCGCCAGGAAGCTGAAACGGTGCGCCAGCATGAAGGCGCCGTTGTGGTAGACATCATCGCCCATGTAGTAATCCGTCACCGGGGCCTCCGGCGCCACCGCCACCAGCGCGGGATGAGAATCGATCATCGTCGCCGTTGCATAATATCCCGGCTGCGAGATGCCCCAAACCCCCACTTTGCCGGTATTGCCGGGAACGTGTTTCACCAGCCAGTCAATCGTGTCGTAGGCATCGGTGCTTTCGTCGATGTCCTGCGGCCCGTTTTTCACCGGCTTCTGCGGCCGTATGAGCACGAACTTGCCCTCGCTCATGTACCGGCCGCGTACGTCCTGATACACGAAGATGAACTTCTCACGTTCGAACAGTTCCGAGGGCCCGAGATTATTGCGGTACAAGTCGATGCCGTAAGGCGCCACATTGTACCCCGTCCGCTGAAGCATGATGGGATAGGTGCGGCCTTCGCTGAACACATCCTTGGGCACGTAGACGGAGGTGAACAGCTTGACTCCATCCCGCATGGGGATGCGGTATTCGAATTTGGTATAGTTTGCGCGGATGAACGCGGCGCGCTCGGCCGGCGTAGCCGCGGCAGCCGCGCGGCCCGTTTCGGCCGAAGCCCCTCTCACCTGAGCGGAAGCCAGGGGTGCGAGTAATACGAAAATCAGTAAGGCACGCATAGCAAAATTCTTTCCTTGTCGGAGGCTCATGGGCGCGCGATCCCGTTGCCCAATTTCACGGCGAGGGCGTGCACCGCCGGGCGACTCACAGCTTACTCCTTTCCGTCCGATCGACGGCAACAGTACATGCTAGCAGGCGTCCGCCTCCGGTGTCGTGCGGAACGCCGGGGGGGCCGCATGCGCGGCCGCCACCTCCCCTTATGGATTACCGGGCCGCAGAGCCGGTCTCGAGAGCAGCCACTTTGCGTAGCCGGCGTAGGTGCCGCTCGGCGCCGCTGAACCGGGCTGCCAGGAATGCATCGACGAGATCCAGTGCCACGGCCGGACCCACCACTCGGCCGCCCATACAGAGGATGTTCATATCGTCGTGCTCGACTCCCTGGCGCGCCGAGTAGTGGTCTTGAACCAGCCCCGCGCGGACGCCCGGAATCTTATTGGCGCAAACCGCGGCGCCGACGCCGCTCCCGCAGACTGCGATGCCGCGTTCCACTTTTCCGGAGGCGACCGCTCGCGCGAGCGGGATCACAAAATCGGGATAGTCGTCGTCCGGATTCAAGCTGTAAGCCCCGACATCGACCACCTCGTGCCCGGCTTCGCGGAGATGAGCGATCAATTCATTTCTCAGAGCGAAACCGGCGTGATCGGTAGCAAATCCTACACGCATCTCATGCTCCTCTGTTGCGCTCGGCCGTTTTTGCCGGCACGAATACGGAAGCCTTGCCAGCGCCGGTTCGGCGCCGCGCGTTTCTCCGCGCGGCAGTCGCGGAACCACCCGCGCACGACGCGCGTCTTTTTGCGCCTGCAGCGCCGGAAATATATTGGTGCCACGGAAAACCGGCGTAGCGGAATGGGAATGATTCACGAGGGCCTCGTTCAACCGACCAGCCTGCCGGCGAAGTCTTCAACGCACCCCCAAACTCATAGTGCATCGCGGACGAGCAGTTCCCGGCAAACACGACGCGATTAATCCGCCGCGCCGCAACACTTTCACGATGTGTGACGCCTAAAACGCTATCAAGGCTCGCCCCGCCGAGTCAACGTGGCTGAGGTATTTTTGAAGATGGCGCGCACGGCTTTGCGTGCGCGCCACTGTTTCGCTTCCGATTAGAAGTCCAGATGCAAGCCGAACTCGATGATGCGCGGTGAGTTCGCTTGGCTGCTGATCACGCCGAAGGTGTTTGGCGACTGCAGGCTTACCGACGGGTTCTCAAACATCACGTGGTTGAACGCGTTGAAGAACTGTGCCGTGAACGTCGTCGAAACGCGTTCGGTGAAGTTGATCTTGCGTGCGATGCTGAAGTCGAGGTTCCATTGGGGAAGGCCGCGAAGAATGCCGGCCTTGCTGGTGGTGTCCACGCTGATCTGGACCGGCCGGAACGAGTTGTAAACGGCGGCCGGATCGCCGAAGATGTTCAGCCCGGTGCCGCCGGAGGCGGGATTTCCCGCAGTGGCGATTCCCGAGCTTCCGGCAACGCCGGAATGGAGGCTGTTGCCCGGCGAGATCGCGACGACGGGAATCGCGCCGGCGCTGCTGCTGGTGCCCTGCCCGAACTCCTGGCTCGACCCGTCCGTGACTTTCATGGGCAGGCCGCTATAGGCGCTGAAGATCGGGGCTACGGACCAGCCGCCGAGAATCTGATTCAGGATTCTGTTGCTGCCGTGTCCGAAAGGCAGTTGGTACATCCCGAGCAGGTTGAACACGAACGTCCGGTCAAAGTTCGAAGTGCCGTAATCGTAATGCAGGTTGAAAGCATTGGTGCCTGCCGTGTCGAAGTCCTGGTTGTAACCGGAGGCGTCGAGCGAATGCGAGTAAGTGAAATTGGCGTCGAGCGCCAGGCCTTTCCAATTCCGCGTGCGATACGAAACGAATGCCGCATTGTAATTCGACCATCCCAGGTTGTTATAGACGAAGAACGTGTTCATCTGGGTAGCGGCGGCGGTCGCCGGGCCGGTCGTGAAAGAAGGCTGGATGGCATTCCAGAGCGTCCGGACGCGTTGCGCGAGAAAATTCGAGCTGTAGGCAGAGGCCACGCCAGCGGTGCAGGTAGAGCCCGGTTTGCACAGCGAGCTGCCGGCCAGAATGGATTCGAAGAAGGGCTGTGCGGTTACCGTGCTGCCGGCACGAAGCTGCGCCGACACGTTGTCGAACGCCTGAGCGAAACTCTGCCCGCCGCTTACCATGAAGAACGGAACCTGGTTCAGATCGAGCGGCGAATAGAGCTGTGACGCCGTGCGGCGAATATAGCCCAGCTCAAGTACCGAGTTTCCCGGCATTTCACGCTGGATGGTGAAGTTCCAGGAGTTATTCGGAGAAGGCTCATAACTGGGGCTGATATTGTAAGTGGTGGACGTGTATGGCTGATTGACTCCGGCCAATCCCGTATTGCCGGGAATCAGTGGAATCGGCGCGGTGGGGCTCATCGGCGGAATCGGGATCGTGGAGCCGTCTATGCCGACTCGAAACGCCGTGGTTGGGTCAACACCGGAGGAGCCGAGGCATTGCCCCGAGCTGGATGGGCCCAGGCAGGTCTGGGTCTGGCCGAAACCGAGGGCCTGCAGCGGATTGATCACTTTCTGAACGCCGTTCAGCCGATCGTACAGTCGCGCGTAGCCGCCGCGGAAAACGGTCTTTCCGTTGCCGAACAGCGTCTGCAGAACGCCGTCGGTGAACTTCGGATTCCACGCAATGGCAAGCCTGGGGGCGAAGTCTTTGTAAACGATATCGTACGGATACTTGCGGCCCGTAAACTTGATGGGCGCCATTCCGACGAGAGGGTTGTAGACCTGGCCATTAAGCGCCGCCTGCTCGCGCTGGTCGATGTAGGCGGTCGGATTCAGCAAGGCGTTACTGCCCGCCATCACTGCGAGGATCTGCTTGCCGGTGGCCTCCTGGGCCGGCACATCGACGCCCCAGTTCAATCCGTAGTTAACGGTCAGCGTGGGCGTGAGTTTCCAGGAATCGGTTGCGTAGAAACTGTACAGACTCCAGTTCACGTTTGTCGAGAGGACCGTGCCCGGCGGGTTCGCGGAGAGGTCGCTCGCGCGGGTTCCGAGCTGTACGGCCTGATCGACCAGGCCGAGCACTTCCGCGTAGAGCGTGTTCCAGGCGCTGGACTGGTTCGCGGGAAGGCAGTTCGTGGTGCGCGAACCGGCGCAGGTCGGCGGCCGGTAAGCGGCCGGAATATTCAATCCGGAGGATACGCTTATGTTGTATTCCGGAACGGTGAGAGAGCCCTGGCCGTCATCGCGCCAGAAGTTCACCTGGGTCCGGTCATAGGTGAAGCCGAACCGCAGCAGGTGCGTGCCTTTCTGCCATGAAAGGTTCTCGCGAACGCCCGGGCTATGGCTGTTCCATGCGCGCTGGCGCGCGGTGCCGGTGCGATAAGTGACGGGCTGGAGCTCGTTGTCGCTGTCGCCACCGATCATGAGCGAGCCGGTGGTTCCGGGCACCTGCGGGAAAGAGCCGGCGGTCTTCCAGTACCACCAGTCGCGCATGTAGCTGACTGTGGTTTCGGTGGTGAGGGCCGGTGTGATCACCCCGGTGAGTCCCGCGACAAAGTAGCGGGGCTGGCGGGGAATGCTGGAAGTGGAGGCGATCTGGCCTAGCGTGTTACCGGGCAGCAATCCCCCGATATCGACCTGCCGGTTGCCGACCGTGGCGGTTTCCACGTAGTCCCGGAAGCTGCCGTTAAACTGCCAGTTCGAGTTGATCGCGTGATCGATCCGGATGACGCCGAAGTCGCTCCTGGACGGCAATCCGGCAGGGCCCGTGAAGCCGATTGTGTTGAGCCCATCCGCCGCGCTGTAACTCAAGTTATTCCCTTTGGGTTCGTACTTACTCCAGATTTGATTCACGAGCGGATTCAGACCCTTCTGGCGGGGATCGCACAAACCGGTGCCGTTTGCGCCGCATTGCGTGGAGTTTGCGAGGTTGTAAGAGATGATGTTTCCCGAGGCGTCTCTGAATCTGAGAATCCCCTGCCTGAGCGTGTCGGAGGGCACCAGACGGTTGACGGTCACCGTATTCAACATCCGGCGGCCTTCGTAATTGACGAAGAAGTAAGTCCGTGCCTTCTCCGGAAGGCCTGGGATGTAGCCGCCCAGCGTGCCTCCGAAGCGGTTATCCCTGCTCTGCGGCCGATCCTTGCCGATGCGATTGAGATCCCACTGGTTTGCGTTGAGCGCGGAATTCTGCAGATACTCGTATGCCGAGCCGTGGAATTCGTTTGAGCCGCGCTTGGTGACCAGAACCGTCTGGCTCCCGGACGATCCGGTAAAGCTGGCGTTCGGGTTGGTAGTAGCCACGCGGAATTCCTGGATGCTCTCGACCGGTGTGGGAATGGGAGCTTCCTGGCCTCCGGTGTAATTGGTGTAGTAATCCGAGTTGCCCGAGACGGAGCTGGTGACATTGCCGCCATCGAGCACGATGGAGTTTTGATCGCTCTTGGCGCCCGCCACCTGGCCGCCGTAATAGCTGCTCTGGTTGCCGCCTTGCTGCGGCATCGAGCCCGCCTGCAGCGTAAGCAGGCTCGTGACGTTGCGCTGCAGCGTGGGCAGCATCATGAGCGTATTGCCGCCGAGCGTCGAACCTATGGTCGAGTCGAGCGTCTGCAACTCGGCTCCGGGCGTCGCAGTGACTTCGATAGTCTGCCGCGATTCGCCCAACGGAAGCTGCAAATTGATCGTGTAAGACTTAGTAACTTCGACCGTGAGCGACGGCACTGCCGCCTGCTGGAATCCGGCCGCAGTGGCGCGGACCGAATAAGTTCCAGGGGGCAGACCGACGAACACATAGCGCCCCGCGGCATTCGTCGTCACGGTGCGGACAGCCTTTGTTGCGGCGTCCACCAGTTCGACAGTTGCGCCGGGCACGACCGCCCCGGTCGGATCTGTAATCAGCCCGAGCACAGTGCCGGTGCTCGCCGTTTGTGCCCACAGCGTAGCTGAGAGTGTGGAGATTACTGCAACTGCTATCAATACACGAATCGGGAAACTCATAATCGGCTCCTCTCTATGTCAGTGAAGCGCGCCGGCGCACACATCGGGATTCTTGAAGTGGGTCCGAAACCTCACCCGTGCACGCCCTTGTAAGCGCATAAAGCCCCCAACCGGATGGGAGGAATTGTAACATGACGGAAGGCCGGCGTTAAAGGGGTAAAAGCGTAAAAGTGGTTTTCAGTATTTAAGTCGAAACAGCACCAGTCCCCAGTGGGTGCTGCTTAGGCCGTGCGGCCGTGGGGCGGGGGCGCCGGAGCTGCGAGCCAGAGCTGTTTTCAGATCGCTTCGAGCTCTTCTTCGAGTAACTGCTTTCGGTACAGCTCGGCATAATAGCCGCCGCCGGCGATTAACCCGGCGTGGTCGCCCTGTTCGACGATTCGGCCGCGCTCGAGCACTACGATGCGGTCTGCCTGGCGCACGGTGGAGACCCGATGGGAGATCAGGATCGTCGTGCGGCCGCGCATGACGGAGGCGAGCCCGGAGAGGATGCGCTCCTCGGTGACGGTGTCGACGCTCGCGAGCGCGTCGTCCAGGATCAGGATGCGCGGATTTCGCAGGATGGCGCGTGCGATCGCCGTGCGCTGCTTCTGCCCGCCGGAAAGCGTGATGCCGCGTTCGCCCACGATGGTCTTATAGCCGTCCGGGAACCCGGCGATGTCCGGGCCGAGGCCGGCGATCTCCGCGGCGCGCCGGATCTCGCCGTCCGTGGCGCCCTCCACGCCGAACGCGATGTTCTCTTCGAGCGTCGCGCTGAACAGAAACGTCTCCTGCGGAACGAAGCCGATCTGCCGGCGCAGGTCCGCGGGAGAGAGTTCGCGCAGGTCCGTGCCGTCGAGCAGCACGCTGCCTTCGGCAGGATCCAGAAGCCGCGGGATCAGCCGCGCCAGGGTGCTCTTGCCGCAGCCCGTCGGCCCCACGATGGCCACCGTCTCTCCCGCCCGGATCTGGAGGTCAATTCCGTCCAGCGCGCGGCACGCCGGGTAGGTCACGCTCACGCCGCGGAATTCGATCCGGCCCTCGACGTGAACCAGCGGCACGGGTTTCGCCGGCGCGGCGATCGACGGCTGCTCGCGCAGGATCTGGTTGATCCGCCCGAGCGACGCCGCGCCGCGCTCGATCAGGTTCACCACCCATCCCATCGCGATCATCGGCCAGACCAGGATGCCCATGTAGGTGTTGAACATGACGAAGCTGCCGAGCGAAATGCGCCCGCTGAGCAGGCGGTAGCCGCCGACCCAGAGCACCGTGAGGAAGGTGATGCCGATCAGAGCCTGGAGCAGCGGCATAAACATGCTCGATGTGCGCGCGAGCCTCACATTGTGCGCGGCGTACTCGCGGTTCAGCTTCTCGAATTGCCGCAGCTCGGCGTCTTCCTGTGCATAGGCGCGCACGATGCGCACGCCCGCGAGGTTCTCCTGCACGCGGCTGCTGATGTCGGAGAACATGCCCTGGATGCGCTCAAACCGCTCGTGGATGATGCGGCCGAAGCGCATCACGGCGAAGCTCACCAGCGGCGCGGGCGCGATTGCGACCAGCGCCATCGGCCAGTCCACCCACAGCATGACGCCCATCGCGAGCGCGAAGGTGAGCGAGGTTTCCGTCCAGTACATCAGCCCCGGCCCGAGCATCATGCGCACGGCGTTCAGGTCGTTGGTGGCGCGGGCCATGATGTCGCCCGTGCGCGTCCGGCCGTAATAGTCCTGCGAGAGCCCGGCGAGGCGGGCGAACAGGTCGTTGCGGAGGTCGTACTCGATGTCGCGCGAGATGCCGATGAGGATGACGCGCATCCAGAACTGGAACACCCCCTTCAGCGCCGCAAGGCCGGCCAGGGCGGCCGCGGACCAGAGGACCGCCTTCAGCGCGGCGCCGCGCGTGAGCGCGTCGATTCCGTACCGGATCGCGAGCGGCAGGCCGGCGCCGGCCACGTCCTTCGCGGCGAGCGCGGCCAGACCGAGACCGAACCCGCGCCGGTAGCGGCGCAGGTAGGGCCACAAGCTCCGAAACGTTTCCCTCATCCCGCTTGAAATTAAATCCCGCACCAGTTCGCGAGCGTTTTCACCCACTCGTAAAATGCCTGCTTCTCGCCTTCGCGGGTGCGCCACCAGCCATCGGGCGTGAACGCCCAATCGGGCGCGGCGATCACGCGGAAGCTGCCCGGCGCCACGAGACCGCGGTAAATCCGCGCGGCCCGCCGCGTGTGATAATCGCTCGTCACCAGGAGGAAGCGGCGCACCCCAAGGCGCGCAAGCCCGGCCAGCACAAAGCGCGCTTCTTCCCTTGTCGAAAACCCGCGGAACGGAAGCGGCACGAACCAGTCCGCGGGATAGCCGTGCCGCACCGCGAACGGAATCGCCAGATCGCTCTCGTGCATGCCGTAGCAGCACTCCGGCCCGCTCACGAGCACTTTCGGCGCGTACCCTTGGCGCACAAGCTCCGCGCCTTTCAGGATGCGATTACCGTGGTCGTCGCCCGCAAGCACCACGACGATGTCGGCGCGGAACGGCTCCTCGGACTCAACCAGAAAGCGGCCGAGCGCGGCGAGCCACACCTCCCGTTCGAAAAACAGTACAACTACGACGATTGCCGGAAAGGTCCAAAGGATGTAACGGCGTGATACTCGCGGCACGGACTATTTATCGTCCGTGGAATTGTCCGGATCCAGGTGGCGGACCGACTTCAACCGTTGATAAAGCCGCTCGACTTCGGCCTCGTCTTCCGGCCTGAGCAGATGATAGCGCGGCGAGGAGAGCGTCTTGTTCTCCTGCGCCTCCGGCGGCGCCTCGCCCCAGAACTGGCGGTGGGGAATGCCGTCGATCAGCGCCTCGCGCGCGCAGCGGCGCAGGTGCCGGAGCAGGCTGTTGGCGGAATCCAGATCGCCCGGATAGATCAGGAGAAATCTGCTGTTGTCGAAAAGCGTCACGTGGACCACGAGAGGCGAGAGCCACCCGGTGCGGTCCAGCCGCCGGATGTCCACCCACGGGATATTGCGCCGGCCGATCGAGAGGTACGTCTCGCGGACCTCGATCGGGGGCCTCAACGCCAGGAATCCGAACAGCGCGGCACTGGCGAAAAAGAGAAATGCAGCAAGGTATGCCGGCGGCCAACTCCAGCCATACCAGGCCGAAAGACCGCCGAAGGCGATGGCCGCCAACCCCGCGTGCAGGTAATGGCGAGATGGTACGTACCGAGTCACCTGGCCTGTCTTCCCCCTGTCTTTAAGCCTACGCCACGATCGCAGTCGCGTCAATCGGGCAGTTCGAAGCAGCATTTTGAGAAACTACAGGCGGCTGCAACCCCTTGGCGCTGCGTTGTCGGGAGCCGGATTCCGCTTGTTCGCGCGCAAGGCGCGGCCGATCGAAACGGCCCGCCCGAGGTAGTGGAGCCCGCTCCAGGCCGTGGCCGCCCCGGAAATCCAGAACAGCGGCTCCGGGCGCCACACCCACTCCGGAATCGCCTGCACCACCAGCACCACGAGCGCCGTCACGATCTGCAGCGCCGTGCTCAGCTTGCCCCAGAGGCTGGGGGGGAAGTCGCGATGGCCGGTGAACAGCAATGCCGAACCGACCAGCGCCAGGATCATGATGTCGCGCCCGAAAATCAGGCCTACCAGCCACCAGGGGGCGAGCCCGCAGACCCCCAGCGAGATCCACACCGCGCTGAGCAGGGTCTTGTCGGCGACCGGGTCTATGTACGCCCCGAAGCGCGTCATCGCATGCATGCGGCGCGCGAGCAGGCCATCGAGGCCGTCCGTCGCGCCCGCGGCGGCAAGCAGTGCAAGCGCCTCCCGGTACTGCCCCATTACGATGGCGCGCACGACCAACGGAGCCAGCGCGAGCCGTGTCAGGGTGAGCAGGTTGGGCAGATTCACGTTGCGCATCGCTGGAAACGTCCTGCAACGTGTTCAGGATAACAGGGAAACCGTGTGCGTTACGGCGATACGAGACGGCGCCGCCTCGGCTCCGGCTTCGGCGCGGCGGGGCGGGCCGCGGAAGCGGCAGCCGCGGCCGGCGCCGGTTCCCGCAGTTTCCGGTTCTCCTGTGCCGCCGCAGCCCGATCGAGGCAGACCGAGAGACCGGCCAGGCACGGCAGGAACAGGTCATAAGCGACTGAGACGAAAAAGGTCGCCACGGCGTAGGAAATCAACGACAACTGGACGGCGAATGCCGTGTTTGCCAGCAGCCGGCAGTCGGGGCGGGCGCGATATCTCCTGTAAATCCCGAACGTGATCTTCAAGGAAAGCACCAGCACGGCCATGTAGAAGAAGAGTGCCGGCAGGCCCGCTTCGCTCGAGACCTGCGTGTAGCTGTTGTGGCTCTCGTGCCAGGACGGGCGTTCGCCCATGGAAGTGGCCAGGTCCTGCTCGCCTACCTGGAACATGCCCGGGCCCACTCCGAAAATCGGGTGCGTGATGGTGAGATTGATGCTGGCTTCCAGCAGGTGCGCCCGGGCGTACGCGGACCCGATCGCCATGTCCAGGCGCGTCTGCTCCTGCTCGCTCATCTGCTGCTCATCGCCGGCTTCGAACAGCGTGAAGTAGCGGGCGCGCAAATCATCCGGCAACGCTATAGCCGCGATGATCAGGCCGATCACGGCGCCCGCCGCCATGATCAGCCGGCTTCGGTTCGAAGCCTTGAAAAGAAACACCAGCATCGTCACGGCGGTGGCCAGCAGGGCGGCTCGCGACCCGGTCCGCGCCATCACTCCGAGCGACAGGATTCCGGCCGCGGCGGCGGCGATCCGGCGGATCTTGTCGATGCTCGTGTCGGCCGCCGTGAGCCACCAGAACGGCAGTCCCATCAGCAGCACCTGCGCCAGGTCGTTCGGGTTGGCGAATTTCCCGTATGTCAGCTCCAGCCGGCCATCCACCACTTCGCCATGGAAAAACGTATAAATCGAAAGCAGAAGGGTGGCGAACGCAAGAGCGTGAATGGCACGGCGCGTGTCAGCGAAATCGCGCACGAGGCCCACGATGAGCAGGAAGACGGGGATCGTGCGGGCCGCGTCAGCCAAGGTGGCGACGCTTCCGCCCTTCCACATGCTGAACGGGACCGCGACGATCAGCCACACACAGAACGCCGCCAGGTATTTCCCGATGCGGTGCGAAAACGCGCGTGCGAGGCCTCCTGTGATCACCGCAAAAACCAGCGTGAGGCCGTACAGAATGGCGGTCAGGTGGAAGGGCGGCAGGATCTGCTCGATCGTCCTGCTGAACGTCATCAAGAGATACAGGAAGAGCAGGAAAAATCCCACCCGCGCGGTTACGGTGCGCTTTTCGCGGATTTCGTTCGGGATCGCGTTCATCGGGCCAGGGCGCTCGGGAGATACAGATCAGCCTTCCTGTTTCGCGCGCAGGTCATCAATATATCATGCCCGGGCGGAGCGAAACCGCGCGCGGTGCAGATGCCCGGCTCGCGCTGCGGGCCCAAACGACCGCAACCTTTTCAGGCCTCGAAGCATCATTTGACCGGAGAGGGGCGACGCATGAGCATGGTGCGTAGCGTTCTGCTGGCCGGTTCGCAGAGCCGCTGGCTGCGCGAACAGGCGCCGCGATTCCGGTTCGTGCGCGACGCGGTATCGCGTTTTATGCCGGGCGAGAAGCTGGAGGACGCGCTCGAAGCGGCGCGCGCGCTGCAGCGGGAGAACATTGCGGCCGTCTTCACGGCGCTGGGCGAGAACATTACCGACAAAGCCGAGGCCGAGGCCGTCGCCGCGCATTACGTAGACGTTCTGCGGCGCATCCATCTTTCGGGTCTGCGCGCCGAGGTGTCGGTAAAGCTGACGCAATTGGGCCTGGACCTCGATGCCGGCCTGGCCTGTGAGAACCTGCGCCGTATCGTCGAGGCGGCCGGCCCGGCGAGCACCGTCTGGATCGATATGGAGGCGAGCAATTACACCGAGCGGACGCTCGAGCTCTACCGCCGCTTGCGCTTCTCGCATCCGAACGTCGGCGTGTGCCTGCAGGCTTATCTTTACCGCACGCGGGAGGACCTGGAGTCGCTCATCCCGCTCGGCCCGGCCATCCGGCTGGTGAAGGGCGCGTACAAGGAGCCGCACACGGTGGCGTTCCCGCGCAAGCGCGACGTGGACGAGAACTACTTCAAGCTCGCGCAGCGGATGCTCAGCGAGTACGCCAGGACGCGCGGCATGCGGGCGGCCTTCGGGACGCACGACCGCGCGCTGATCGCCCGCATCGCCGCTCACGCCCTCTCGATCGGCCTCTCCAAGGACGCCTTTCAGTTCCAGATGCTCTACGGCATCCAGCGCCAGGAGCAGCTTCGGCTCGCCCGCGACGGCTGGCGCTCAACGGTGCTGATCGCCTACGGCAGTTACTGGTTCCCGTGGTTCATGCGGCGGCTGGCCGAGCGCCCTGCCAACGTCTGGTTCGTCGCGAGGAACCTGTTCTGAAGAAGATGACAGAACGCGTCTTGCCGGCCGCTCGCGAGGCCGGGCCGCCCGCAGACGCGATTTGGGGTTGACGCGCGCCGCCATTTGCGCTACATATTGTAGCGTTACAATGTTTAGCGCCAAAAGGTCCCGCAAAGCTCTCAGCGAGCTCGAACACCTGGTCATGGATTTCGTCTGGCGGCACAGCCCCGTCACCGCCGAGCGGGTGCGCGAAGGGCTCGCCGCCAGCCGTCCGTTGAAGGACTCGACCATCCGGACCATCCTGCGGCGGCTCGAGGAAAAAGGCTACGTCACACACCGCGCGGAAGGCCGCACCTACGTCTACACCGGGGCCGAGCCGCCCCAGGACGTCGCGGCAGGGGCGGTCCGGCAGATCATCGACCGCTTCTGCGGCGGCTCGGTGGAGCAACTGCTGGTCGGCCTGGTGAACAACGACGTGGTCGGCGAAGAGGAACTCGAACGGCTCGCGCAGCGCATCGCGCGGCGGAAAAAACGGGAAGGGGACAAGTGAAATGTCGTTGCGGGGGCGCGGCGATGGCCGCCATTATGGCCGTGCGCGGCTCGAAACCTGGTTGCAAGCAAATCCCAATGATTTCACGGCCACCCCACTTTGATGGCGACATGCGGCAGGCGACCCTCGTTAAGAGGGTGGATCCGGTCTAACCGCCGCTGGCTCGGCAGGCTCCGGGTGCAGGTCACGATTGGTGGCGACGGCCCCCCCGATCGCACTGGAGCCAGGCTCCCCGCTACTGCGCGCCAGTGGGTCTGGAACCCCATGCTGCTGAACGGCAATCCAGCGGAAGTGGTTGTCCGCGTGGACGTTGCGTTCTCATTGCGCGACAACCAGGAACAGCGCCTAGTACTTCACGCCCCCACGGTGTACTAGACCCTCCCCTGCGGGGTTTTGGTACGAAACCGTGCTCATTCGCGCGCTTTGGTACCTGTATTTGCGGGCACTCCTGTGTAGACTCTCTTTAGGATCATTGGAGGCAATTGTGCGTGCACCCAAACTTCAGGCCTGCTGGATCGTTGTAGCAGCCGTTTTCCTCCTGGGCAAGGCAGCCTCGGCGGACATGATCACCACGACAGTTTCGTGGGCCGATGGCTCAGTGCCCTGGTCATCTTCGTTCAACATTGCGCAGTTCGATCCTTCTCTCGGCACGCTGGTTTCGGTTCAACTGGATTTTTCCGGCGCGTCCTGGGGGACCATGGACCTGACATACACGGGGCGAAACGCCCAAACATTGGGCAGCACGCTTGGCGCGCTACTCACGCTTTCCGACTCCGTTGAGGGTACGATCGCGACGATCACCCCGGGAACGCCCTTTAGCTACGCCTACAACTCCGGCGCCCACAAAACGGCAACCCAAACCGTGTTGAGCACCCAAGCCGCCACCGCGAACACCAGTTTCGTTTACACGTCGGATCTTACACGCTGGATCGGTTTGGGGAACTGGATCGTGACCGGTTCCGCCGTGGATGGCTCCTCGGTAGAGAACGGGCAGCTTCTTTACACGGACCACGTCTCTGCGAACGCGACTCTCAAAGTCACGTATGACTACACTCCCGCCATCCCGGAAGGGAACACGCCTGAACCTGCGGCTTTCCTGCTGATCGGCTCCGGCCTGGTGGCGCTGGGCGTGCTGCTCCGGCGCCGGATTTCCTGAGCACTACCTCCCTGACGAACCAAACCCGCCGTCCCCACGGCGGGTATGGTTCAGTTCGGCTTCTTCCCACTCCACGGGCTCATAGCGCGCAATCACCAACTGGGCAATCCGGTCCCCCCGGATGATGGGGTAGTTCTCCCTCCCCAGGTTCAGCATGATGACACGAATCTCGCCGCGGTAGCCGGGATCGATCGTGGCCGGACTGTTGGGAAGCGTTATGGCGTGCTTGAGGGCCATGCCGCTGCGGGGGCGCACCTGGGCTTCGTAGCCGGGCGGCAGTTCGATGGCGATCCCGGTCGGGACCATAGCCGGAGCGCCGGGTTGCAGCACGGCATCCTCGACCGCGCGCAGATCCATGCCCGCATCTTCTTCCGGCCCGTGCGCGTAGGCAGGCAGAAAAGCATCGGGGCGCAGCCGCTTGATTTTCACTCGCATTGGATAAAACCGCTATCATAGCGGTTTCATGAGCGCCGGAAGAAGCCGAGTCGTCACCCTTGCCCCGATGCCCCCGGAAAAGTGCGCTTACGCGCTGGCGCGCTACAGCCGCTCGCCGGATTCGATCCGGGACTCCGTGCGGTGGGTGCGCGAGCACGATTCCGCGAAGTTTCTCGAACACTTCTACTTCCAGTACGGCCACGCCTCGATCGCCGACCTCGGGCACACAGTGCTGTGCTTCGAAGGGATCTCGGAGCTGGCCGCGACGGAGATCGAGGACGAGCCGCTCTGGGACGGCCAGGCCAAGTCGTCGCGCTACCAGGATTTTTCGCGCACGCCGGCCGTGGTTCCCGAGGAGTTTGGCCCGGAGGCGGCCCGAGCTTACGCGGCGGCCTGCGACGAGCTGCTGGCGGCCTACAGGGCCGTGCACTCGGGAACGACGGCGCTGCTGCGGGAGCGCCTGCCGCGGCCCGCGCAAATGGATCCGGAGGCGTACGAGCGCAACATCGCGGCGCGCGCGTTCGATGTGGCGCGGTACCTTCTGTTTCCCGGCATTCCGACGAACGTGGGGCAGGTGGCCAGCATACGGACGCTCGAAAAGCAGATTCGCCGGTTGAAAGCTTCACCCTATGCGGAATTGCAGAGTCTGGCGCGCGAGATCGCGGCGGCCTGCGCGGCCGCGCCCGATTGCATTTGGGACCCGGCAGCGCCCGCCGAGCCGCTCTGCCCGACCCTCGCGCGCCATGTGGGGATGGACGAGCACCTGTTGCAGGCTCGCCAGGATCTACGGCTGTGGGCGGAGCAGAACCTGCCCCCCGCGGCGGCACCCCTGCCGGCGAGCTCCGTGGATCTGGTGCGCCCAGTGAACGTGCCCGCCGATATCGCCGCCACGCTTCTTTATCCGGCGACCACCCGGCCGTTCCGCGAACTCTACGAGATGGCGTGCGAGTGGAGCGCCGCGCGCCGGAACGAGGTGATCGACCTGGCCCTGCGCTCGCGGACGCGGCGGGACGAGATGCTGCGCGGATTCCGAGGCGGGCTGTTTGCCTACGACATCGTGATGGACATCGGCGCCTGGCGCGATCTGCACCGGCACCGGCGCTGCCAGCAGTTCCGCCAGCCGTTCACGACGGCGCTCGGATACGAGACGCCCGAGTTGCTGGCGGGAACGGAGATGGAGCGGCGGTACACGGCTGCCGTCGAGAGCGCGTTCCGCGCCGCGCGACAACTGCCGGCACCCGGCGGCGACTACATCCTGCCGTTCGCCACCCGCTCGCGGTTCCTGTTCAAGATGGACTTCGCGGAGGCGGATTACATCGCGCGGCTCCGGTCCGGAGTCAAGGGGCATTTCAGCTATCGCCGCGTCGCCTGGGAGATGAAGCGGAAGATGGACGAAGTGGAACCGGAGCTCGGCCGGCTGATCGAAGCTACTCCGCCCTGGGTGGAAGATCCGCTCGAGCGATAAGCGGCGGCCCGGCGGGGTGTAAAAGTTGCCTCAGTACGGTCCCCACAACTCGCGTGTTTTCACATAATTGCATTTTGGAAAAGGAAGTGCGCTAGAGACTTTCGGCGGACGCAATTACTGTATTGCTGCGCCGTTGGCTTTCGGTTTCCGCCATCCGGTTCTGCGGATGCGCCCCGCAGGCCAACAACTAGCAGAGGGGGTAATGCTATGCAAGGGATTAAAGCGTACGCCATTGCATCCTGCCTGGGCTTGCTGGGACTGGCTATCGTACCGCAGGCCAAGGCGGATGAATGGAACCAAAAAACAACACTGAGAGTAAATCAGCCGGTGATGATTCCGGGAATGACTCTGCAACCCGGCGACTACGTTCTGCAACTCGCGCCGCAAACACTATCGAACCGCAACATCGTACAGGTATTCAATTCGGATGAGTCAGAGCTCCTCGCCACTGTCATCGCGGTGCCGCATATGCGAACCACGGTCGCCGGCGGCAGCCAGTTCACGTTCTGGGAGATGCCGGCCGGACAACCGCCGGCGCTGCGGACCTGGTATTTCCCGGGCGACAACGTCGGCCACGAGTTTACCTATCCGAAGCATGTGGCCTCGCAAATCGCGCAGTACAATCGCAAGAACGTTCCAGCCTATGCGGAGCAGACTCCGAACCTGAAGACGGCGACTCTGGGCACGGTCACGCCGTCCGGGGAATTCCGGGCAACGACGGCCGCGCCGGTGACGGCGGCGACGGCGACCGCGCAGTACACGCCGCGGACCGACGAGTCTCAGGCTTATGCTCCCATTCCCGGCTGCGCTACCGCGACGACCGCGCAGCCCGTACCGCCGCCCGCCGAGCGGCCGACCGTGACGGCGCAAGTGCTGCCACCCTATCCGATTCCGACGGAGCAGCCGGTTCCGGCTGAGCAGCCGGTAGCGCCTGCGGCGCCGGCAGTAAAAGAGCAGCAGCCCATAACGACGCAGCCTTGTGAATGCCCGCCTTCGACGGCTGCCGTGACTCCCACCGTGCAACCCGAGACGCAGCAGCCGATGACCCAGCCCCAGCCTGAAGCGCAGGCCCCTGCTGCCGCTACGACGATCTGCCCGCCGGGGGTCGCGGTGCAGCCTATGCAGCCGCGAACCGACGAGGCGACCGAGTACGAAAACCAAACCAATGAAATGAATGAGACGCAGCCCGCGGCTCAGCCTTGCGGGTGCCCGCCGGCGGCTACCGTGACGCAGCCCGGTGTGAGCACGACGGTTCAGCCCGCGGCTCCGGCTGCGACCGGCACGACTACGGGTTGCCCGCCGTCGCCATCGCCCGCCACGACGGGCGAGACCGGCGTAACCGCACAGCCGCAGGCGCCGGCAGCGCAGACGGCGCCGGCCGCGGCCCCGACACCGGCGCCGTGCCAGTGCCCCGGGCCGACCTCGGAGCAGATGCAGACCAACACCAACGTGAACACCGCGGCGACGCCGATGGTAAACCACATGTGCTGCTAGCAGGCAGCCGAAGTCAAACTTGCGCCCGGCATCGCCGCCGATGCCGGGCTTCCTTCAGTTGGGGGCGTTGCCCGGCGTGAGGCCAGGGGCCCAAATAACTTTCGAGGAGGTGCACGAGCATGGCATGCCAGACTCCGGCCCGGTTCCCAAAACGCAAGGCGCTTCGCTGGCTCGAAATCGCGTTATGGGTGCTGGCTGTTGCAGGCCTTGGAATCTACGCATCGGTCTATCTGGAGCGCAACTTATACCAGGCGTATGAAAGCTGGAGTTTCAACCGGGCTCTGAGGAAGGAGGCGGCCGCCGTGGCGCCGGCCCGCTCGATGGACGCGCCGGACGCGTTCGCCGGGTTGAAGCCGAAGGCGCCTGCGCCGGAGAAACTTGCGCCCGGCGACCTGATCGGGCGCATCGAGATTCCGGAAGTCGGCGTAAGCGCCATGGTAGTCGAGAGCACCGGCGCAGACGAACTGCGGCGCGCGGTGGGCCATATCGAGGGCACGGCGCTTCCCGGCAGGAACGGGAACGCCGCTTTCGCCGGCCACCGCGACACCTTCTTCCGCGGCCTCCGCAACATCAAGAAAGACGACCGGATCGAGATTGTGACCCTGCACGGCACGTACGAGTACGTCGTCGATTCCACCGAGATCGTGAGGCCGGACGATCTGGCCGTGCTCGATCCGACGAACGAGCCGACTCTGACGCTGGTGACCTGCTATCCCTTCGAATACATCGGCCACGCGCCGAAGAGGTTTATCGTGCAGGCCCGGGAAGCCGGGAAGATCAAGTAGCCATCTCCAGGCTTTTGAGCTTCGCCGCGAGGGTGGTCCTCTTCAGCCGCAGCATGTCGGCCGCGGCTTTCTTATTGCCCCTGGTGCGCTCGAGAGCCTGGCCCAGGATGTTGCGCTCGATGCCGCTCACGGTTCGTTCAAAATCCAGGCCGTCCTCCGGGAGCCGGATGACGGTCTCGAGCGCGACGGTTTTCCATCGTGCCGGCGCGGGCAGCGGGAAATCCGCCGCATGCAGTTCCTCGGCGCTACCGCTCAGCGCGATGGCCATCTCGACAGCGTTTTCCAGTTGCCGCACGTTGCCCGGCCAGGAATAGGCGCACAGCCGGTCCATGGCTTCGCGCGCGATCCGCTTTGGAGGCATGCCTTCCTCGCGGCAGAACCGCGCGATGAAATGACGCACCAGCAACGGAATGTCAGCCGGCCGGTCCCTCAGCGGCGGCATTTCGACCGGCACGACATTCAGCCGGTAATAGAGGTCTTCCCGGAAGGCGCCCTGGCGGATGCATTCGGTGAGGTCGCGGTTCGAAGCGGCGATCACGCGGGCATCGAGCGGAATGGTTTCCGAGCTGCCCAGCCGCTGGAATTCGCGCTCCTGAAGCACGCGCAGGAGTTTGCCCTGAAGGTCGAGCGGCATGTCGCCGATCTCGTCGAGGAAGAGCGTGCTGCGATGCGCCTGTTCGAAGCGGCCGATGCGGTTGTTCACGGCGCCGGTGAAGGCGCCTTTGACGTGGCCGAACAACTCGGCCTCGAGGAGGCCCGCGGGCAGGGCGTTGCAGTTCACGGCCACCATGGGCAGGTGCGCGCGCGGGCTTGCGGCATGGATGGCGCGGGCGACGACCTCCTTGCCGGTACCGGTTTCGCCGGTGATCAGGACCGTGCTGCGCCGCTCCGCGACCAGCCGGACGATATGCGCGATCCTGGCAATAGGCCGGCTCTCGCCGACCAGCAAGCGCCGCCACGGCTCGCGCTCCGCATCCACGCCCGGCTCACGGCTCAGCCGGTAATCGCGCGCGTCTTCGAGAATGCGCGCAACGCGCGCCCAATCGGCATCCGGCCCGAAAAAGTAGTAGGCGCCCAGCTTGACCAGCCGCACGGCATCATCGACCGACGGTTCGCGGTGCCGGATCACGACCGGAGCGCCGGAGCCGGCCCTCTGCGCCTCTTCGAGCCACTCCTCCGGCGGCCACTCCGCGAGGGGAAATTCGGCCAGCACGGCATCGTAAGATGAGGCCGCGAGAGCCCGCAGCCCCGCCGCGCCGCCCTCGGCCGTTTCGAAGGAGAACTCGCCCAGATTTTCGAGCGCGCGCCTTCGGTCCGCGACGCCTTCACCGTCCTCGGCGACAACCCATAGCACTTTCATCCGAACCCTGATGATCGGCGGTTCGGGGGAAAGGCTTTAGGGCGGCGGACGCCGGAAGAGAAGCAGCGGCTAGTTGAACTCCAGCCCGGAGACGATGATGCCCCGCTCGCGGCCATCGAGATCGTCCGGTGGCAGCACGGGGTCCACGGAGAATTCGATCAGCCCGGATTTCGGCAGTCTTCGCGCGTACGTATGCTCGCCCGAGGCGCGGTAGATTTCGGGCGGCAGCCGCTCCTGGCCGGCCTGCGCCGAGATGGTTACGGCGCCCGAACGGCTGAGCAGGATTTCCGGGACGAATACCCGCAGGCTGAAGCTGGCCGCGTTGGGGACCGCCACGGAGAATGTCCGCTCGGTCCAGCGCCAGCCGTTGCCCTCGGGCGCATGCCAGCCGCGAAGCAGCTCGTAATGCTTCAGCGGGTAGCAGCTCCGGAGGAGGCAGAAGGCGCGCTCGTCGCGGCTGACCGGATCCGAGCCCTCAGATTCCCCGCGCAGGAGAAATTCGAGCACCTCCCAGTTGGTCCGCTTCAGCAGCCGCCGGAGGCCCTGGTGGGAGAAGATCCAGAAATTCGTGTCGTCGGAATTGAGCTCGGTCTGATCCAGGAGATACGCGACCGGCGACTCCTGAACGCTCACGCCCGCGGGCGGCAGAACACGCATGACGCGAGTGCTCAGGAGGCAATACCTGGCGGCCTTCGAGAGCGACTCCAGCACGTAAAAGGGATTCTTCAGGTGATAGAGCAGGCCGAGGAAAAAGACCAGGCCGTACTGCTGCTCGGGCAGCGCGAACTGGCTGTCGAGATCGACCGCGTGTATCTCGACGGACGAACCCAACGCTTCCTTCAGCGCGCGGATCCCGGCCATGCCGTTATGGTTCGGTATCGGGTGATCGACGGCGTGAACGCGGCAGCCGAGGGACTCGAGGAAGAAGGCGACATCACCATCGCCGGCGCCGACATCCAGCACCGGGTCGTCACCGATGAGCCGGAGCAGGCGGCGGTTCTCGCCGCACAGCAGGCGCTCGAGATGATCGAAGTTCGCCAGCGAGTGGTAGGGATACCAGGCGAAGCCGGCCCTGATTTGCCTTTTCACTTCGGCCAGACGGCCGTCGAAGCGCGCGGCGGCGGCGGCGAGTTCGCCGATATCCCGGTCTTGCGGTGATTTCATTCACGGCTCCTCAGAAAATCTTCGAGCGTGCGGCCGGGGACCTCGTCGAAAGCGGCGAGCGACCATGCGGCGCCCGCGCAGGTAGTGCGCGATCTGAAACAGCCGGCCGGCGCGGCGCATGCGATCAGCGTATCCTATCCTGACAGGACGGTGTCAGGAGCCCTGGCGCACCGCCGCGGACCTGGCCCGGACCAAGGCGTTCTACTCGCGGGTTTTCGGCTGGAAATTCGCCGACCACGGCCCGGGCGCACCCGGCACCTACGGCGCGGCGGGCTGCGCCGCCGCTGCGTGCGCGCTCGCGCTCACTGCCGCGGCGGCCATCTGGATCGCCACCGGCTGCATCGTGCGCATGGACCCAACTGCCGCGCTCAGAGCCGAATAGCAATCAGGCATAATAGACGCCAGTGCCATGAGCACTCGCACTCGTCTTCTCCTGGCGGCCGCGGCGGCTGCGCTGGCGACCGCCGCCGCGCCGCGGGCCGTGCTGATGAATCCGAAAGCTCCGTTCTGGAGCGAGCAAGCGCCGGAGCACTACCGGGTGAGGATCACGACCACGCGCGGCGAGTTCGTCGTCGAGGCGCATCGGAACTGGGCGCCGCTAGGCGCGGACCGCTTCTACAACCTTGTGCGCGCGGGCTTCTACGACGACTCGCGCTTCTTCCGGGTGCTCGATGGGTACATCGCGCAGTTCGGCATTCCGGGCGATCCGGCCGTTGCCGCCGTCTGGCGCGACGAGCGGTTCCCCGACGATCCGCCGCCGTTCAACAGCAACCTGCGCGGCACAGTCGCGTTCGCGATGACCGGCCCCGGCACGCGCACCACGCAGATCTACATCAACACGAACGACAACACGCGCAACGACCGCGAGGGCTTCGCGATTTTCGGCACTGTGGTGGACGGCATGGAAGTGGTGGACAGGCTCTATTCCGGCTACGGCGAAAGCGCCGGCGGGGGCATGCGCGGGGGCAAGCAGGCCAGGATGTTCGAGGGCGGCAACGCGTATCTCGACAAGCAATTCCCAAAATTGGATAAACTCATCAGCGCGAAGATAGTGCCGTGACCTTCGAATACTCGAGCGACTGTTCGGTGCTGGTCTACCTGGGCGAGGAGATCTCGCTCGACGCGCACCGGCGCGTGGTGAAGCTGGTGCGGCTGATGGAAGCCGAGCGGCCGGCGGGACTGCTGAACCTGCACCCATCCTACTGCTCGCTGCTCGTGGTGTTCGACCCCGTGCGCACGGACCACGCGGAAATTCGCGCGCACATGGAGCGCCTTGCGGAGCGCTTCGATGAAGTGAGGCTTCCGGCGCCGCGCACGATCGAGATCCCGGTGTGCTATGGCGGCGAGTACGGTCCGGATCTCGGGGACGTGGCCACGATGCACGGCATGACGCCCGAGCGCGTCATCGAGCTGCACTCGTCGGCGGAATACGTGGTCTACTTCATCGGCTTCGTGCCGGGCTACCCGTATCTGGGCGGCCTGCCGAAGGAGCTGGTGACGCCGCGGCTGCCGCAGCCGCGCCGCCTTGTGCCGGCGGGCAGCGTGGGAATCGCGGGCAACCAGGCCGGCGTCTATTCTCTACCGACGCCGGGAGGCTGGCGGCTGCTCGGCCGGACGCCGCGCGTGCTGTTCAACCCCGCCCGGGAACCCGCGAGCCTGCTCGAAATCGGGGACATCGTGCGCTTCCGGCCGATTCCGGCGGAGGAGTTCGGATGCGCGTGAGGACGGCGGGGCAGGCGCGCGGCGATTCACGGCCGGCTTGGGGCCTGCGGCTTCGGGCGAGCGGTGGGGTGAATGGCACGCAAAGACGCAAAGGCGCAAAGACGCAAAGAAGAACCTGCAGAATTTCTTTGCGTCTTTGCGGCCTTGGCGTCTTTGCGAGAACGATGAACGGCTGCCTCGGGGGGGCCGCATGCCGGTGATCCGCGTGGAATCTCCGGGGCTGCTCACCACGGTCCAGGACCTGGGCCGGCCGGGATTTGGCCCGCTCGGCGTGTCGCCTTCGGGGGCGGCCGACCCGGTCGCGCTGATGCTCGGCAACCGGCTTGCCGGCAATCCCGATGGCGCCGCCGCGCTCGAGCTGACGCTGGTGGGAGGCACGTTCGTCTTCCCCGAAGGCGCGGTGATCGCGCTGGCCGGGTCGGATTTCTGCGCCACGCTCGACGGCCGCCCGGTTGCGGTCTGGACCGCGCACGCGGTACGTCCGGGCCAGTCGCTGCAAATGGGCGCGACAAGGTCGGGAGCGCGCTGCTATTTGTGCGTGCGCGGCGGCATAGACGTTCCGCCGGTGATGGGCAGCCGCTCGACGCACCTGCTGAGCGGCCTCGGCGGCCTGGAAGGGCGCGCGCTGCGTAAAGGCGACGTGCTGCCGATCGGTCCCTCATCCGGTTTCCTCAGAAGGCGCACGATCGCGCCCGCCGTTCTCGAAATCCTCCGCCCGCGCAGGCTGCTGAGGGTCACCGCCGGCCCGCAGGCTGCGTGGTTTTCGAAGTCCGCCGCGCGCGCGTTCTACGAGACGCTTTACCGCGTGTCGAGCGATTCGAACCGCATGGGGCTGCGGCTGGAAGGCCCGCCGATCGAGACGCCGCACTCCGGGCAGATGATCACCGAAGGCGTGCCGCTCGGCGCCGTGCAGGTGCCCGCGGGCGGCGTGCCCATTATTCTGTTCATCGAGCAGCAGACCACCGGCGGTTATCCCAAGATCGCCAACGTGATTTCCGCGGACCTTCCGAGCCTCGGCCAGCTTCGGCCGGGCGACGAGGTTCGCTTCGAGCTCGTCAAACCCGACACGGCGCGCGCGCTGATTCGCGAGCGGTCGGAACTGCTGGGAGGCATTCTGAAATGACGCACATCGATATCAACTCCGACATGGGCGAGATCGCCGAGCTGATCGCCAACGGCACGCAGGAATCGCTGATGCCGCACATCACGTCCGCCAACATTGCCTGCGGCGGGCACGCCGGCGACGAGGCCTCGATGGAGAACACCATCGCGCAGGCGCTGAAGTGGAAGGTCGCCATCGGCGCGCACCCGGGCTATCCGGACCGCGCGAATTTCGGCCGGCTCGAGCTGGATATGCCGCTCGAGGCGATCGAGCAGACGGTGTTCGAGCAGATTCAGGCGCTGGCGCGGGTGGCGAAGCGGCACGGCGCCGAGATCGTCCACGTGAAGCCGCACGGCGCGCTGTACAACCAGGCGGTGAAAAACGCGGCGCTCTCGCGGGCGATCGCGGCGGGCACGGCGCGGTTCAGCCGGTCGGTGGTGCTCGTGGGGCTGGCGGGCTCGCCGATGCTCGACGTGTTCCGCGAGGCGGGCTTCACCGTGGCGGCCGAGGTGTTCGCCGACCGGCGCTACGAGGCCGACGGCACGCTGCGCTCGCGCAAGTTTCCCGACGCGCTCATTCGCGATCCCGCCGAGGCCGGCCGGCACGCGGTCGAGCTCGTCGAGCGCGGCGGCGCCGACACGATCTGCCTGCACAGCGACACGCCGGGCGCGCCGAAGATTGCGGAGGCGGTGGCGAGCGCGCTGCGGCAAGCGGGCGTTGAGGTCGGGCCGCTGGCGCGGGTTCTTTAAAAGTTTTTGGACAGGCGAAAGCGCCTGCCCCACCCAAAACCTCGCAGGCGGTGCCGAAGTGTGGTAGTTTCTACCTCATGCTCAGGACAGCTCTGGCGCTCTTCCTGTCGGCCTACCCGGGCCTTTTCAACCAGGTCTTTCAAGACCGCAGCGGCGATGGCACGGTAAATTACGTTCACGCGAAGATTTACGTGGCCGATCAGCCTTCGGCCGCCGATCTCGCAGCCGCCGCGAACCTTGCCGCACGGCTCGCGTTCGAAAGCACGTCGATCGATCTGCCGCTGGTCATGCCTGTTTCGCGCTATTCGAGCGCCGATGATTCCGTGGCCATCGTGATCGGCACGGATGCCTCGCGGTTCACCGGCAAGGTGATCGCGATCGCCACGGCCGCGGAAGCCGAAAAGCTCGCGCAGACGCTCGGCGCGGAGGACGCGAAGCCTGCCACGAAGCCGCTCGAAGCGAAGATCACGCCCAAGGATTATTCGCTCGCGCGGCTGTTCACGCCGGACGGCCTGCTGGGCGATTCGTCGAAGAATTTCGTGCCGGACCGCACCGACACCACCATCGTGATCGGGAAAGACGCGCACGATATCGAGATCGCGAATTTCGCCGCGCGCATTGGCCTGGAAACCACGGGGCTGCGCCTGCCGCTGGTGGTCGTTGCGGACGACAAGCTGCCTGCGCTCGAGAACCCGGTGCTCGTGGGCGCATCGAATCCGTACGTCGAGAAACTGATCGCGGAGAAGAAGCTCGCGCTCGATCTTCAGCCCGGCCAGGGGCGGATCGAGGTCGTAGAGAAAGCGTTCGGCAAGCAGCGCGCGCTGGTCATCGCGGGCGCGGACGACGCGGGCGAAGCCGCGGCGCTGCGGCATGCGGCCGAACGGCTGCCATACGCCTGGGACTACGGCAAGGACCGCCTCTCGCTCGGGCGCGTCGAGGACGACCTGCGGCGCTTCTTCGCGCTGCGCTCGCCCGCCGGGCAGGCCGCGGCCGCGCTCTACAAGGCGCGCCGCATGATGAAGAAGGTCGATCCCGCCGACCTCAAATACGCCGAGCTGAAAATCTTCACCGAGGGTGGCGGCGAGCCGTACCTCGCGTATCTGCGCAAGCAGTTCCCGAACGTGAAGCTCACGGCCGGCGACCTCGACATCCGCGCGGCCAAGCCCGTCTTCGAGCAGAATTTCGATCTGCCGTGGGAGGTGGACGACCTGCGGGCGAAGTTCAACAAGGAAGTGCTGCCGGCGGTGAAGCCCGGCGCGGCGGTGGAACTGGAAGCGCGCGTCAGCGAATCGCCCGGGATGCGGCAGAAGATCGAAGCCGAGCTGAGCGCGGCGCTCGAAAAAGCCGGAGCCGACCCGAAGCGCACGCGCGTCACGGTGCTGAGCGCCTACAAGCAGGGCTATAGCTGGTTGTACGATGCCGTACGGCCGCACCTTGCCGGCGCGGCGAAGGTGCGCATCTACTTCCGCGAGCTCGAGCCCGCGCGCTGGCAGACCATCGAATCGCCCATCCGCTGGCTGCAGGAAATCTATCCGATCGACCAGACGCTGGCGCGCGAGTTGAAGATCTCGCCCGACGCGATCACGTTCGAGAAGACAGCCAGCGGCCCCACTTATCGCGTCGAGGCGCGGAACGCCGCCGGCAAAGTGCTGTACGAAGGCGCGTTCGATCCGAAATTCGTAATGCGGCCGCTGTTCGACCAGTTCCCCGCCTACGAGCAGGTGCGCGTCACCACGGGCTGGCTGAACGCCGCGGTCAACGGCAAGACGGTGGCCGACGTCCGCATCAAGACCGATCCCGAGCGTTTTTGGGACGAGTTCCAGTCGAAGACGCTGAAGCGCATTCACGATTACGTGATGACGCTCTACGAGGGCCGGCCGCGCGCGGCGTGGGCGCCGTATTTCGGCTCGCTGCAGGTGGAGGTGCGGATGAGCGAGCCGGATTACCGCATCGGGTTCGAGCAGGAGCAGATCTCGTCGCTGGAGGCGCTGCACGAGGACATCTACTTCGAGACGCTGCTGTATTTCGACCTGCTGGGCAACCAATATGCGGGCGAGCGGCTGACCTTCCCGGGGCGCGTGATCCCGCGCATCCAGCCCGCGCGCGAAGGCCGCGGCGCGAGCGTGCGCATCAGCTTCACGGGCAAGCCGGGGCCGAACCCGCGCGTCGATCTCACGGTGAAGCGGCCGGGCAAACCGACGGAGCGCTGGACCGAGGACCTGTGGCCGGTCGCGATCGAAGCGCCGAAGATTGTGGGCGAGACCGTGGCGGCGGGGCACGACGGCGTGCTGTCGGCTACCGTGCAGCAGCAAACCGATATGGAGCAGGATCAGCGCGACGAGCTGATCCGCGAGTCGCGCGAGGACGCGGTGGACCGCGCGATTCTGTCGAGCGAGCAGGCGCGCGCGATGATCGACAACATCCGCGAGCTGCGCTCGGCGGGCGCGGGCCACGACTGGCTCGGCTACGAAGGCATCGAGCGGCTCGATTTCCGGCTGAAACCGACCGAGGGCGCCGAGGCCCGGGTGGCGCTCGATCGCGGCGCAGAGTATTACAAGATGCCGCGGCTCGAGGCGGCGCGCGAGCGGAAAACCAACATCGTGCAGTGGGAGCAGCCGATCAGCCCGGAGGAGTGCGAGCGCGACATCTCCGAGCTGGCCGCGTATCCCGAGGTGCATCCGTTCTACACCGTCAGCTCGTATCTTGGCCGGCCCGTGTGGGCCATGGACGTGATGGCGCCGCTGGCGGGCAAGTACTGGTCGCAGGCGAAGGCGTCCACCGTGAAGCCGGTGCTGTTCATCTCCGGCCGCCAGCATGCGAACGAGGTGTCGAGCACGTCGCACATGCTGAAGCTGGTGGAGATGCTCGTCACGGATCCGGCCACGCGCAAGCTGCTCGATAAGGTGAACCTCGTCGTTCATCCGATCACGAACATCGACGGCGCGGCGCTCGCCTACGAATTGCAGAAGACGACGCCGAATTTCATGCTGCACGCGGGGTATCTGGCCTCGCTCGGCATGGACGTGACGACCGGCCAGTGGGACGCCGACCCGATGTATCCCGAGGCCGCCGTTCGCAAGCAGCTATGGCAGATGTGGCTGCCGGACGTCGTGCTGAACCCGCACGGCTATCCTTCGCACGAATGGGTGCAGATGTTCGCGGGCTACGCGGCGTGGGTGCGCACGCGCACGCCGGAGGCGCGCGACTGGTGGGACCCGCGCGGCTGGTTCATGCCGTCCTACGGCTACATCGAGGATCCGAAATTCCCCGACAACAAGAAGACCGAGTTCGCCATTCGCGACCGCATCACGGCCGCGATCACCGAAACGCTGGGCTCCTTCGACGAGCGGCGCTACAAGCTCTACCAGAAGTACGGCGACTTCGACCCGCACAGTTACAAGATGAACCTGCACGACGGCGTGCTGGTCTACACGCCGCCGAAGGGCTCCAAGCAGAGCGCGCAGTCGCCGAGCGCCATGGTGCGCTATCCGAACGTCACCGTGCTCGATCTGACCAGCGAAGCGCCGGACGAAACCGCGCACGGGGAGTGGATGAAGATGGTGGCCGGGGCGGGCCTGCAGTTCGATCTGGCGAACCTGAAATTCCTGGCGGAATCGCAGTACGAGGTGAAGCGGAAGACGGATTTGTACACGAACGGCGCGGTGCTGACGATCACGCGCAAGCGGCCCGTGCTGCCGCCGGGGGCGAAGCGGGAACCGGAGTGAGAATGCGAGCCGGCGCGGGACCTCTACGAAAGTTCCATCTTCGCCCGGGCATTTCGGCGATCGTTCTCGCCAAGGCGCAAAGAATTCCGCCGCCAAGCCGCTTTGTCGCGGCCGGTTTGGCTGGTGCGTGAGCACCGCGATCGTGTTTCGCACAAAGACACCAAGCACACAAAGACACAAAGAAACCCGTTTTTGTTTTTGGATTTCTTTGTGGGCTTTGTGTCTTAGTGTCTTGGCGCCAGATCAACAAACCGGCCGTGGGGTGTTGGGGCCTGCCGCCAGGGGCGACAGCGCGGAAGTGCGAGGAGCGGCGCTTCCCGCGACTGCCGGTGCGCAGATGCGCGAGCAGGCCCAATTTCGGATACTGGTACTCTATGCCATTCGCTTCAATCCCGGAGGCCATCGAGGAGATCCGCGCCGGCCGCATGCTGGTCGTTTGTGACGACGAAGACCGGGAGAACGAGGGCGATCTGACCATAGCCGCCGACGCGGTCACTCCGGAAATCATCAACTTCATGGCGACCTATGGCCGCGGGCTCATCTGTCTGGCGCTGACGGCGGAGCGCTGCGAGGCGATGCACCTGCCGCCGATCGCGCCGCAGAACACGTCGCGTTTCGGCACGGCGTTCTGCGAGACGATCGACGCGCGCGAGGGCGTCACGACGGGCATCTCCGCCGCGGACCGCGCCCGCACCATTCGCGTCGCCATCGACCCGAACGCGCGGCCCGGCGACCTGGCCCGGCCCGGCCACATCTTCCCGCTCCAGGCGCGCGACGGCGGCGTGCTGGTGCGCGCGGGCCAGACCGAGGCGTCCGTGGACCTGGCGCGCCTGGCCGGCCTCACCCCCGCGGGCGTCATCTGCGAAATCATGAACGACGACGGCACGATGGCGCGCGTGCCGCAGCTTGAAGAGTTCTGCAAGCGGCACGGCATGAAGATGATCTCCGTGGCGGACCTGATCCGTTACCGGCTGCGTCACGAGCGCTTCATCCGCCGCATAGCCGAGGGGTGCATCACGACGGAGTTCGGCGATTTTCGTACGATCGCCTATTCGTCTTCGACGGACCCGGAGACGCATCTCGCGCTGGTGCGCGGCGACATCACGGGGAGCGAGGACGTGCTGGTGCGCATGCACGCGCACTGCGTTTACGGCGACGTGTTCGGCGCCACGTCGTGCGACTGCCGGAAGCTGGTGCGCGGCTCGCTCGAGCGGATTGCGAAGGAGGGCGCGGGCGTGCTGGTGTACCTGCACCAGACCGGGCCGGGCGTGCGCATCGGGCGGGGCGCGTCGGGCGCGGCCGAGATCCTCCCGCACGCGCGCGACTTCAAGCACTACAGCAGCGCGGACGGCCAGCGCCTGCTGCAATACGAGAGCGGCATCGGCGCGCAGATCCTCTCCGACCTCGGCCTGCACCGCATCCGGCTGCTGACGAATCACCCGCGGCGCGTCGTGGGTCTCGAAGCGTTCGGCATCGAGATCGTCGAGCAGGTTCCGGTGGCGGTGTAGGGTCCGTGCCGGGCCTGTCCGTGCGCGGTTAATGCGCCCCGATGCTTGAGAAACGGCATTCGAAGCAGGCCCGGGCGGCAATCTCCGTCGGGGGCGCCGCGCGCTGATTATCCCGCCAGCGCGGCATCGCCGCGGGATTTGCGAAGCGCGCAGAAGGCATCGAACAGCGCACCGATGCGCGCGCTGTATTCGGCCGCGTTTCCGGGCCCGTTGTAAAGCGAGGCGAAGGTGGCGAAATCCTGGCGCTGCAGCGCGAGCACCTTGCGCGGCTGCGTGCCGGGGCCCTGCAGGAAATCGAAGAACGCGACGATCTGGCGGCGTTCGCCGGCCGAGAACGCATCGAACATGGCGCGCACGGATTCGAAGCCGGCGTCGGCGAAGTTCATGCCCATGATCTGCGGCCCGCCCATGCTGATCGAAAGCATGGCCGCGGTCTCGTCGAGGGAGCGCGCGAACTGGAAGGCGTCCCACTCGCTGCTCTGGCCGGCGTGGACGTCGCGCCACTCGCCGGCATCCGGCCGCCAGCGATGGCCGGTCCATTGCCTGCTCTGGTTGAACTGAAAGTGCGCCGCGAACTGTTCCCCGTTCGACCTGCCCCAGTTGCGGTAGAAGTGATGGTTCTCGAAGCGGATGACCATGCGGCCGTCGGGGCCGAACGCATCGCCGCCGGATTCGACGCCGAATACCGCGACCGCAGCGCCGGTGTGGAATTTCAGGTGGCCGGCAAGCGCGTCGAGCAGGCCGCCGGCGTGGTTCCAGGTGGCGGCCGCCAGGCGCTGGGCGGAGGTGGGCTTCGCCGGCAGGACGATCGGATCGGCGGGAGCGAGCGGCACCGCGCCGAATGGGCCGGCATCGGCGACGAACCCCGGGGGGACGGCGTTTTCCTCTCGCGCGACGAAGCGCCCGTGAACAAAGCCGGTGCGCTCGCCGGCACGCACCTGGAGCCAGTCGCCCGTGCCGCCCGTGATCTCGACCGGCGTGCCGGCCTCGAGCACGGCGATCACGGGCTCGGCCGTGCCGGGCCCGCTCCGGAAGTTCACGCGCGTCGTGGTCGTGCCTGAAGGCATGTGCACATGATAGCCGACGCGCGCGCGGCTTTCAGCTTACCTGCCGGCCACGATCACGTGGAAGCTGTTCGGCGCCATCGGCGGGCGCCCGCCCTGCTTGCCTTCCGCCGGGCGCGGCGCGTACTCGGCCGCCGGCAGATACAGCTTGTGAGTCTTGGGATCCACGGTAATGGTGCGCGCGCTCCGCTCGGTCGGCACAGTCTCGGCCACAGCGAAGTTCCCGCCGGATTCGCTCACCACGGTGATTGTGCCGTCGCCGCCGTTCGACGCGAACGCAAATCCGTCGTCAAAGGCGGCGCCGTCGCAGCCGGCCCCGATGGGCGCGGTGCCGAGCACCTTGCCGGATTCCGAATCGGTCACCACCATAACCTTGTTGGAGCAGACCGAGAACAGCCGATGATGCGGAACGTCGAAGGCCAGGCCCGAGGGCGCTTCGCAGCCGGTGAGCGGGGAGCGGCGCACGACCTTCATCGCCTGCGGATCGATCGCGATAATCTCGTTCGTGTCCTCGTTGTTCACGTAGAGGTGGCCCTTGCCGTCCACCGCCGAGAACTCCGGCTTGCCGCCGAGCGGAATGGTTCCGGCGACTTCGCCGGTCGCCGCGTCGAGCGCCGTCGCGTCCTTCGAGCGGCCGTTGAACGTGAACACGCGTCCCGACACGGGCTCGTAGATGATCGCGTCGGGGTTCTCGCCGACCTTCACTTTCCTGATCAGCGCGAGCGTTTTCAGGTCGAAGATCGAAACGGTATTTTCACGGCCGTTGCTGGTGAATCCGCGGCCGAGTTTTTCGGCGACGGCCACGCCGTGCACGCCGGGCGTGTCCGGAATCTCGCCCACAACTTTGCCGGCATCGGGATCGACTACCACGACTTTTGTGGCATGCGAGACGTACAAGCGCCGCGCGGCCGAATCCATGAAGATGTAGTCCCATCCGCCTTCACCGCCGATCTGGATCTTGCCGGTGACGTGATAGGAGGGCGCAGGCGCCGCGACGGCGGCGGCCGAAAACACAACGGTCCACAGCAGAAAATTCCGCATACATTTCGCGGCGTATCCGCGCTGTTGCAGGTTACCGGACCAGAACGGAATCTTTCAGGGCTGATCCGTTCGGGCATGGCACCGGGCGTGCTCAAAACAATTGCGGGGGGCTTATGAGTCCGGACTTACAGGATGTCCTGATAGATGATCTGCGGTACCTGCACGGGACGGAAGAGGAGCAGGTACGATTTCTGCAGGCGATGGCTGAGGCGGCTGCGGAGCCGCAACTACAGCAGGCGATCCGGCAGCACCTCGAAGCCACGCGGGGGCAATTGGATCGTCTGAACAAGATTTTCGAATCGCTGGACGAGAAACCGGAAGGCGAGTTGCCCGAAGCGGTCCAAGGCCTGGTCAATGACGCCGAAACAATGATGGGCATGGACGCGGACAACGAGGTGATCGATCTTTCGATCGTCGAGGCGGGGCGGAAAATGGAGCATTACGAAGTCGCGTGCTACTCGGCGGTACGCACGATGGCACAGGCGATGGGCATGGACGATGCGGTGAAGTTGCTCGACCAGACGATCCGGGAGGAAGAGGCGGCGGAGCGCAGGCTCGCACAAGTCGCCGAGCCGATCCTGCAGCGCGCGGTGGAGGCCGAGGAGGAGGTCGAAGCCGAGGAAGAGGAAGAGGAGGAGGAAGGCGGCAAGACGTTCACCGCCTGATCCTCCGAGAGCCCTTACTGCGCCACGGCACGGTTCGATCGGGCGATCCGGACCCCGCTGTTGTTGCACGCCATTTTGCCGTTCATGGCCTGTTAGAAGCCAGAAACGGTGAAAGATTCCCGGCCAAGGCTAATGGCAGATGCAGGACCGCCGGGAGGTGGTCGGAAGCTTGCCCGCGATATACAGTTTCACGGCCTCGGCGACGGAGTGCTTGCCGTCGGCGACCACGGATTCAATGCCATGCGTGGTCAAAAAGGCCTCCATGTTTTCGCTGATTCCGCCGCACAGGACCACGCTGCAGCCTGCCAGCAAATCGAGGAAGCTCACGTGATTACCGCACGCATCCGTGCCGCGCCGGCGGACGTCCGTGGACATGATCCGGCCCTCGTGCAACTCATGAACGATGAAGGCGGAACTGCGGGCGAAGTGGTCGCAGACGGAGTGTTCGTCCGAGGTGCCGACCGCTATTTTGAAAGGCTGCAACATTTCTCCATTATGGCTTGAAACAGCGGAGCGGAAAACTACTCGTCAGGTGGCGCGCCCGTGCCCGCGCCACACGGCAATGTCGAACCGGATTGCCGCCGCTCGGGGATATTGAAATGCCGATTGATGACATTTCATCAGTTCTTTGCTCCTTCCCCGTTGACAGCACGGCAGATGCGCGCTATCGTTTCAGGTGGATGGACCAGGTCTGTATGTGGTTAAGGTCCACCCGATTAGTGGATCCTCGGCAGGCGAGGCGTCCGCGCGGCAAACACGCCACTGCCCTCAGGCATCGAAAGATGCTGTGTGGAGGGTGACCAGGAACTCCCGGGTTAAGGGTTTTTCTAATGCGGCTGAGGCCCCAGGGTCTCTCACGGCGCGCGGTGCTGAAGCTTAGACCAGTGGGGAAATCCGGCTCAATCGCTTGCGATCGTAGTTGGCCATTTCTTCCGCTCCGGGGGGAATGGCTTTTCCTTTTTCCTCCGCTGGGCTTTCACTCGCCTCCAGAAAGGTTTATGGTACCCGAAAACGAAGACCAGCCTCCTGATGCAGGCGGCAATTCGTGGAAAGCGCGGTCGGGCCGGGTCTAAGTTCCTTCTTCGCCCCGGGCCTCCGCTCCTTTCACGCGACCCAGTGTGATGGCGGAGAGCCGAAGGCGAGATCCTAAGTTCCTTCGACATCTCCAAACAACTTACTAACAACTGGCTTCGGCCGGCGTGTAACTGCCCTGCTTACATAGGTCCGAAGCATAGATACCGGTGGTGTGTCCGATAGCCGGAAAAGGAGATGCTCAGATGACGGAAAGAGAAGTGCTTCGCTGCCCACAGCAGGCTGGGGCTGCCACGATGTTCGCGCGACAGGCCGGGGCGGGCGATCGGGAATGGGAGTACATCCATCACGTGAACGGGCGCCTGCGCGTGCGCGCGGCCGCGCTGCGGAAGAACCGCGACAGAGCGGAAGCAATTGAGAGCACGGTGAACTCGATTGACGGCGTCTCGGCCGCCGCCGTGAACCTCCTGACCGGAAGCCTGACCATCATCTACGAGCCGAGCATGGTTACCCCCGAATTCATTCTGGATGTTCTGCGCCATCACGGACTGGCCGCCTCACCGGTCCGGCACAATTCTCAAGGCACGTCCGTTCCCGCAAATACGGCAGTTCGCAATGCGGGCCGGGCCGTTTTGTATCTTGTGCTCGAGCAGATGATCGAGCGGTCGCTAAAAGCGGCGTGCGCCGCGCTGCTGTAGCGCGCCGGAGGCGGGCTCGTGAACATCCTTTCCAAGCTCTATTACAAATACAAGAAGCTCCTCAAGGTATTGAGACTCTATTTGATGATCGCCGGACCGGGCATCATCGTCATGGTGGCTGATAACGATGCGGGCGGGATCACCACATACACGGCTACCGGAGCGCAATTCGGCTTTCATCTGATCTGGTTTCTTATCCTGCTCGGTCCGATCGCCTACTATGTCCAGGAAATGACGGTGCGCCTGGGCGCGGTGACAAAGCGCGGCCATGCCGAGGCGATATTCCATGCTTTCGGGTCCTTCTGGGGCTGGTTCTCGCTGCTCGATCTGGTGCTGACGGATTTCCTGACGATGATCACGGAGTTCATCGGAATGACCGCGGCACTGAAGATCTTTGGCGTGCCGGCGTGGGTGACGGTTATCGGGGCCTGGCTCCTCATGAGCTGGATGGTTCTTCAGGGCCGTTACTGGACGTGGGAGAAGCTTGCGCTCGTGTTCTGCGCGCTCAATCTGATCTATGTGCCGGCGGCGTTCCTGATCAATCCTCCGATACACGAGATCCTGCGTGGAGCCGTGATTCCCCATTTTCCGCCGGGGGGATTCACCAACGATCTGTTCTTCCTATTGATGGCCAACATCGGAACTACGATCGCTCCATGGATGATCTTCTTCCAGCAGAGCGCCGTGGTGGATAAGGGTCTTCAGGAGAAAGACATGACGGGCGGTAGGGTGGACACGGCCGTGGGATCTCTGCTCACGGTGGTGGTGGCCTCCTTTTGCATCATTCTGACGGCGACGCTGCTGCCCGGCCAACCGATCAACGATGCGGCGACCGCGGCCACAAAGTTTATGGGCATCAACAAGCACCTGGGCGCCTGCCTGGCGATCGGACTGTTCGATGCCGGGTTGCTGGGGGCGATCTGCATCTCGCTGGCGAGCTCGTGGGCATTCGGCGAGGTGTTCGGCTGGGCTCACTCGCTGAATCACAAATTGAAGGAAGCGCCCTGGTTTTACGCCTATTACATGTTCGTGCTGTTAGTCGCGGGCACGGTAGTGCTGATTCCCGGCGCCCCGCTCGTACTGATCACGTTATTCGTCCAGGTGATCGCGGTGACGTTGCTGCCGGCGGCGCTGGTGTTTCTTATTCTGCTTCTGAACGATGAAGAGACCATGGGCAAACATAAGAACACGTGGTCTCAAAACGTGGCGAACATCGGGATCACGGCGATGATTATCGTGGTTTCCACCTTGTACGGAATCAGCGCGCTCTTTCCGAGTCTCCTGGAAAAATAAGGCGCGGGGAGGAACTGGAATGGTCATAACCTTTTTCAAGAACACGGTTCAAACCGTTCGAGCTATCAACCGGAAGTACGCCAAGCCGCACCTGCATACGACCCGCCTGGTGCGGTTCTGTCTCGGGATGCTTCGGGCTTACTTATTACTGCTGATCGTCATCTTGGTTTTCAAGTTCGCCCAAGCTCTTCATTAACGGAGGTGGCCCGTGGACGTCGCAATTAAGAACTCGAGGGAAGAGACGTTCTTCCTGACCGACCTTCTAGGCGCGCGCGCCTATTTGAACGACCGCAGAATCGGCAGGCTCGGCGATGTCGTGGCGGTGGATCAGGGCAAGCTGGCGGAGATCACGCATTTTCAGATCACGCGCCCGTTCGGGGACCCTTCGCTATTGGTCCCATTGCAGCGGGTCCGCTCGTTCAGCCCCCGGGGAGTCGCGCTGGAGATCGACGATCCCGCCGGCTATGTTCGCCCGCTCGGACCCGAGGAAGTTCCGCTTAAGGACTACCTGCTGGATAAGAAGGTTTTGGGGCTCTCCGCAGGAATTCGACGAAACCCGCAATTTAGGCCGCTTTCCTGAAGACGACAAATTCGGTCTTGGTCGCCGCCATCCGCTGCGCCTTCAGTAGCAAATACCGCAGGTTCTTGTAGCCACGACCGCGGCGTAAGAGGGACTTGATGTTACCGTTCACCGCCTCCACAACTCCCAGCGGCACCTTCGTGCGGCAGTAGTTCAGGATCCCCTCCAGGTGATCCAGCAGCATCTCAGCAAGCTTCTGGAATGGTTTCAGCCGCTGCCAGCGGAGTTGATTAATCCAACGCCGCAGGTAGTTCAGCATCGCGCCCTCATAGCGGTAGTTCCACAGCCGGTCCAGGCTCTCTTTGAGCAGGTAGGCTTTGAAGAGCTTCCGGTTGAGAGCAAAGAGTTCGTTCAACTGCTGCCGCTTGTCTGCCGTGAGATTCACCCATCGGCTCAGCAGCAGCCAGCGCTTCCCTTTCACCAGATCCCGCATCCGCCGGCCCTTGCGAAAGAACTCGGCGCGGCGCACCTCATCGATGGCGTCATTCGCGTGTTGGATGACGTGGAATTTGTCGTACACGATGCGGCACTTCGGAGCCCATTGCTCAATGCTCAGCCGAAATGGTTCCCACATATCGACACAAGCCGCCTCGATGCCCCGCCGCTGTCGAAGGCTCAGCTCTTCCCGCAAAAATGCGTCCAAGGTTTCTTTCTTCCGCTCCCGTCCGAACCACACCGGCTCGCCCGTTTCCAGATTCGAAACCACCGTGAGGAACTTCTGTTTTTTGCCAAGATGGATTTCATCCACCCCCATCTGCCGCAGCGCCGATTTGCGCCTCGTGGCCGCCCAGCGCTCCAGATAACGCTGGTCGATGGCGCGCACCGTGCTTTCAGGTAGTCCAAACCGCCGCGCCACTTGCCGCGCCGATGCACCTTCGCAGGCCTGTCCGACGGCGTCTTCGAAGCGCTTGCTGAACGGGGCCTTGCTCGGCAAAAGCGGCACCTTCTCTACCTTTACGCCGCACTCCGGGCATTTCACCCGGTAGACCTCGATATGCACGGTGGTCCTGAACTCACTCCAGGGCAGGTCCCGCACCGCCCTTTCGTTGCAATCATAGGCCTCCGTGAACTTGCGACCACAGCCGGAACACTCCAGTTTGCGGTTCCCCCGCTTTCGCCGGACCCACAGATCCAGGGTCTTGTTCTTCTCGTCGATCTCGTGACGATAGACGCGATAGCCGGGCCATTGCAGGATTCGGGTGAATTCGTTGTTCGTCGGCAACCTACGAATGTAACCGAAACGGGGAAAGGCCGTCATTCCGATGGATTCACGAATTCTCGCTCAGAGCCGGTTTTGGATATGGACGGCCGCGAGGTGGAAGTAGTCTATGACATGCGGCTGATTACGACCAGCGGCAGGATGTACATCGCTGACGTCGATATCAGCCGCTACGGTTTGCTGCGGCGGGTCGGGTTGCGGTGGCTGGCGGGCTACCTGTTGCGGAGATCCGGCCGGTCCGCGGAGAGCCTGATTCCCTGGTCCTACATCCAGCCCCTTCCGTCGGAGTTGGGAACTTTGAGGGGCCATATGAAACTGAGCGTGCTCAAAGAGAAGCTCTCCGATATTCACCCTGTGGACCTTGCGGACATTCTGGAGGAGTTGGACAACTCCCAGCGCGTAATGCTGCTCGAAGGGCTCGATACCGAACAGGCATCCGACACGCTCGAAGAGATCGACCCGGCTGTTCAGCGCGACATCGTGTTTTCCCTGAGAAAGGAGCGCGTGGCCCAGTTGATCAACGATATGACGCCGGGCCAGGCTGCCGATATCGTTTCCGTACTGCCGGCTGAGGAAAAGCGGGATATTCTCAAGCTGATCGAGCCCGCGACGGTCGCCAAAATCGAGGAGATCATCGAGAAGCAGGAAAGCGCGATTCTGAACTTCAGCACGCCCAGCTTCTTCAAATGCCCTCCGGAGATGACGGTTAAACAGGCGCGCGAGAGGTTCCGTGAAACAGCGAGATCGATGGACTTCGTGATGTACTTCTACATCGTCGGCCCGTCGGACAAGCTCCTCGGCGTGCTCGATATCCGGGATGTGTTCATGGCCGACGACGATGTGCTGCTGAAAGACCTGATGGTCGAGAACGTCATCAGCCTGAATGCAGACGACCCTATGAAGCGCGCGGCGGATATATTTCTGCGATATGGCTTCCGGGCGCTTCCGATTACCGACGAAAACGACAAAATACTCGGCGTCGTGCCGTATCGCGACGTCATGAATCTCAAACACAGAATCTTAGACTAGAAGAGTTTCCGAAGGGCTAAGTCCAAAATCGATAAGCTGCGCCGGAGGTGTGTCTAGTAACATGCGTGTAAATCGTCTGCCTATGTTGATGCTGGCCTGGATTATGGCGGGCCGGCTGCCTGCCGCCGCGCAGCAGACATCGAGCGATGCCTCGTCCTCCGAAGGGCGCTGGAGCATTCACTTTCAGGCCACTTCGATCGGGCAGTACCACGGCTTGTTCCCGTCACTTTACGAAGGCGAGAACAGCCTGCCGCCGCACTCGGAGCGTCGCGTGTCGCTCACGGCGACCGTGTTTCTGGGCTTCCGCGTGAATCGCCACATCGAGGTGTTCGTCAATCCCGAACTCGCCGGCGGCAAGGGCTTCGGCATGGTCACCGGAATCGCGGGTTTCACCAACGGCGAAATCCCGCGCGTATCAGGCGCGACTCCGGCGTTGTATCCGGCGCGCGCCTATGTGCGCACGGTGTGGGCGCTCGGCCCCGAAACCGAATCCGTGGAGGACGGCGCCAACCAGATTGCGGGACGCGCGCCGGCGAACCGGGTTACGACAGTTACAGGCAAGTTTGCAGTCACAGACTACTTCGACAACAATTCCTATAGTCACGACCCTCGCAGGCAGTTCATGAACTGGTCACTGATGTCCAACGGAGCGTGGGACTATCCCGCGGACACCCGCGGCTACACGATAGGCACGATGGAAGAGCTGACATTGCACGACTGGTCTCTGCGTGTTGCCGATGTCCTCGAGCCCACCATGGCGAACGGTCCAAGCTTCGATTTCCGCGTCTCGAGGAATCGCGGCGACGTCGTCGAGTGGGAGCGGCGGTTCGCACGCACGAATCATCCCGGCGCGCTGCGCATCCTGGCGTTCGAAAACCGGGAGCACGCCGGAACTTACCGTGAAGCAATCCTGCCGAACGGAACCACCGATATCGAATCGACGCGCCGCGACGGAGCTCTGAAGTATGGCTTCGGGCTGAATCTGGAACAGAACATCACGCGGGACATTGGCATCTTCGGCCGGTACGGCTGGAACGACGGCAAGACCGAGACCTGGGCCTTCACGGAAATCGACCGCTCGGTCAGCGGCGGCGCATCCGTGAAAGGCGCGCTCTGGAATCGGGCGGGCGATCAGATCGGCATTGCGGCGGTTCGTAACTATCTCTCCGGCGACCACCGGAGTTTTCTCGCTCATGGCGGCCTCGGCTTCATGATCGGCGACGGCAGGCTGGATCATTACCGGCCTGAGGACATTGTCGAAGCCTATTACTCCTGGCGCGTCACCAAAGAATGGACCGTAACCGCGGACTTCCAGCAGGTCTGGAATCCGGCTTACAACGCGGACCGCGGGCCTGTTTCGGTCGCCTCGATCCGCGTGCACTGGGAGAGATGAACGGCGGGGCGAAGGCGCGCGCCTGATCTGTGACCGGGGTCACGGCGGCGGTCGCCCGCGCGGGCGATGATCGGGGCATGGAGCCCCTGCGTTTACCGCCCGCCTGGCAGGACGCCTTCCGTCGCGACGCGGAACAAACGCCCGCGTTTCCGGATCCGCTGCCGGAGCGCCGGCTGGCCCGCATGCTCGCCGCATACATTGCCAGCGGTCTCGTATTCCTGACGCTGCCGGGGACGCTGCTCGGCGTGCGGAATCTGCTGGGCATCAGCGCTGCGCACAGGGCTGCGGTGAGCGCGGCATCGATCCAGGCGCACGGGCACGCACAGTTGTTCGGGTGGGCCGGAACGTTCATCATTGGAATCTCGCTCTACACGCTGCCGAAATTCCGCGGCTCGATGTGCCGCTCGATTCCCCTTGCATGGGCAATGTGGGGGATGTGGACGGCGGGCGTGGCCTTGCGCTGGTACGCGGGCATCGCGCAACGAGCGCTGCCGGCCGCGTTCCGCGTGAGCGCGGGCCTGGAACTGGCTGTTGCAGCGCTGCTCGTATGGCAATGTTCGCGCGCGGGTGAGAGACACGCGAAAGGGCAGGCCTGGGAGTTGCCGGTTTTCGCGGGATTCGCCGGCTTGCTGGCGACGCTCGCCTGGCAGTTGTTCTTCGCCGCGGGGCCGCTCGCCGCGCCGGCGCTGCCGCCGGCGCCGGACCGCGCGCTGATCTCGCTGGCTCTGTGGGTGTTCTGCTTTCCGGTCGCGATCGGGTATTCGGCGAAGTTCTTTCCGGGGCTGATGGGCACGGCGCCGGCCAAAAGAGGCGCGACTCGCGCGGCGATGGCTGCGCTCGTGCCCGGCGCGATCGGGTATGCGGCCGGATGGACGCCGCTTTCGGCCGGCGCCACGCTCGGGGCTGTCTCGCTCGCGTGCTGGTCGCTGCGGATCTTCCATCGCGCGGCCGGCAGGCCGAAGCTCTCCGGCGTGGACGCGCGCTACCCCGAGTTCGTGCGGTTGTCGTACGCGTGGCTGCTCATCGCCGCGATTCTGGGCTTCGGCGCGGAGAGGCCCGGGATGCTCGGCGCCTCGCGGCATGCGTTTACGGTAGGCTTCCTGGCCACGCTGATCTTCTCCATCGGACCGCGGATCCTGCCCTCGTTTCTCAACAGCCGGGTGTTGTGGAGCCCGCGGCTGATGCGCTGGTCGCTTGCGCTCCTCACGGCGGGCTGCGCGCTGCGCGTGATCTCGGAACCTCTGGCGTACGGCGGCGCGGGGCCGGCGTTATGGAACGTTCTCGCGGCTTCGGGACTCGTGGAGCTTGCCGCCGTTCTGCTGTTCGCGTGGAATCTGGCGATGACGCTCGCGACGCCCGTTCCGTCCTGGTTCGGACGCAAGCACGTGAACGATCGCATGAGCGTGTACTGGCTGGTGTCGAGTTATCCGGCCACGAGGAAGATTCTGATCGATAACGGCCTCGCGACGCTGCGCCGCGCGAGCGCGGTGCCGAAGTCGCTGACTCTGCGCGAAGCCGCCGCCGCGGACGGCGCCCCCGTCGAGGTGCTGGTCGGAAAGCTGGGAGAATTTTTCGAGGCCCGGCTCGCGCGCACGGCGGCCCCAAGTTCGTAAATCCACGGGCGGCGTAGTCTGTCAAAATGTAAACGGGTATTGTTATGGTGTTGCTCATGGATGTTCTGGACGTGAGCGTCGAGGCCTGGTTCCGCCTGGCTGGAACCGCCTACGTAATGTGGGCGAAGGCCATCGAGGCCAGTGTGGATGCGGCGTGCGAAGCCTGGGCGCCGGCCGCCGGCGCTCGAGCCGCGCGTGCGAAATAGCATCGAGTCATTGGGTTGAGCGCTGCAGGCAGGCGCTCGGGCTCGACGCCTGCCTGGCCGGCGGCCGCCGCGCTCGGGGCTTTGATAGACTCCGGGTGTGAAAACGATCATCGAGCCTTTCCGAATCAAAAGTGTCGAGCCGCTCCGGCGCACTACGCGGGAAGAGCGCGAGGCGCTGCTCGAGCAGGCCGGTTACAACCTTTTTCTCATCGAAGCCAGGGACATCCTGATCGACCTTCTGACGGACTCGGGCACCAGCGCGATGTCCACCGAACAGTGGGCGGGGATGATGCGCGGCGACGAATCCTACGCGGGAAGCGAGAGCTTTTTCCGGTTCAAGCAGGCGGTGCAGGAACTCACAGGCTTTCGCCACGTGATCCCGACACACCAGGGGCGCGCGGCCGAACGCATCCTGTTCAAGGTGATGTGCCGGCCCGGCAGCGTCGTGCCGAACAACACGCACTTCGACACCACGCGGGCCAACGTCGAGTTTAACGGCGCCGAAGCCGTGGACCTGCCGTGCCCGGAGGCCGCCGACACGCAGGCGCGGCTGCCGTTCAAAGGCGACATGGACGTCAACGCGCTCGAGCGGCTGATCGCGAGCCGCGGCGCGGAGAACATCCCGCTGGTCATGCTGACCGTGACGAATAACTCCGGCGGCGGCCAGCCCGTTTCGCTCGCGAATATCGAAGCGGTGAAAACGGTGGCCTCGCGGCACGGCATTCCGCTCTACCTCGATGCGTGCCGCTTCGCGGAGAACGCCTTTTTCATCCAGCAGCGCGAGCGCGGCTACGGCGACTGGTCTCCTAAACAGATCGCACAAAAAATGTTTTCACTCGCGGATGGCTGCACTTTCTCCGCGAAGAAGGACGCGTTCGCCAACATCGGTGGTTTCCTCTGCACGAACGACGACCGGCTTGCCGAGCAGGAAAAGGATCTGCTGATCCTGACCGAAGGGTTTCCCACTTATGGCGGGCTGGCGGGACGCGACCTGGAAGCGATCGCCGTCGGGCTGGGCGAGGTGCTCCATCCGGATTACCTGGAATACCGGATCGCCTCGACCGGCTATCTCGGCCGGCACATCTCCGACGAGGGCGTGCCGATCGTGCAGCCGCCCGGCGGGCACGCGATCTACATCGACGCCGGGCGCATGCTGCCGCACATCCCGCCGCGGCAGTTTCCCGGACAGGCGCTTGCGGTCGAGTTATACCGGCATGCCGGCATCCGTTCGGTCGAGATCGGCTCGGTGATGTTCGGCGGAAACGCGCGGCACGAACTGCTTCGGCTTGCCATCCCGCGGCGCGTCTACACGCAGAGCCATATCGATTACGTGGTGGAGGCGATTCTCGAAGTGAACGCGCGGAAGGAGGAAATCCAGGGCCTGGAGATCGAGTCCGAACCGCCGTTCCTGCGTCACTTCAGCGCGCGGTTCCGCCCTGTGGCGGCCGGTTCGCGAGTGGCCTGAAGGCGCATTGTTCAGGAAGAGCAGACGAAAGCGCCTGCCCTTCCTGAAATGAATTTACTGCGCCAGCGGCTGCATCTCCACAGGCCGGCCCTGTTGGATCCGCATCTTGTATTGCATTTCGGCGTACTGCAGCTCGCGCGCGTCCACGGCCGCGATGGCGGCCATGTTGACAATGTCGTTCACGTCGGCTTCGCGCTGCAGCATGTGCACCGGCTTCGCCAGGCCCATCAGAATCGGGCCGATCACCTCGGCGCCGCCCAGCTTCGAAAGCAGCTTGTAGGCGATGTTGCCCGCCTCGAGGTTGGGGAAGATGAGCACGTTCGCGCCGCCCTTGAGGAGGCTGAAGGGATACTCCTCCTCGATGATCTGCGGCACGATGGCCGTGTCGGCCTGCATCTCGCCGTCGATCATCAGCCGGGGCTGCCGCGTCCGCGCGATCTCGACGGCCTTCCGCGCCCTCTCGGAAAGCGCGTGCTGCGGGTTGCCGAAGTTGGAGAACGACAGCATCGCAACGCGCGGCTCGACGTCGAACCGGCGCGCCATCTCGGCGGTTGAGATGGCGATCTCGGCCAGATCCTCGGCCGAGGGCTCGGCGTTGATGGCGCAATCGGCCAGGAAATAGAGCTTGTCTTTGGTGAACAGCAGGTGGACGCCCGCGACCTTGTAGCCCGGGCGCGTGGCGATGACACGGAGCGCGGCGCGGAGGTTGTCCGGGTAATCCTTGGTGAGCCCGGCCACGAGTGCGTCGGCGTGCCCGAGGTGGAGCATCAGCGTGCCGAACATCTCCGGGTCGGCGACGGCCTCCTGCGCTCTGCGGCGGGTCATGCCCTTGCGCTGCCGCAGGCGGTAGAGTTCCTCGGTGTAGAAGGGCAGCTCGCGCGAGGTCGCCGGATCGACGATGATCACGCCGCCGTTGAGGCTGAGGTGCAGCTCTTCGGCCATCTCGCGGATCCGCTCCTCGCGGCCGAGTAGAATCGGCGTGGCGATGTTCTCATCGACGATGATCTGGCAGGCGCGCAGCACGCGCGGCTCCTCGCCTTCGGGAAAGACGATGCGCTGCGGGAATTTCTGCGCCTTCTGGATCATGGCCCGCATGACCTCGTGCGCCTTGCCGAACCGCGCCTCGAGCTGCTGCTTGTACTGCTCGATATCGACGGGATTCTGCGCGACGCCGGATTCCATGGCGGCCTGCGCCACAGCAGAGGCCACCCACACGAGCACGCGGGGGTCGAACGCCTTCGGGATGATGTAGTCGCGGCCGAAGTGCATCTCTTCGACGCCGTAGGCGCGGCGCACGGAGTCCGGCACGTCTTCCTTGGCGAGCGCCGCGAGCGCGCGAGTGGCCGCCATCTTCATTTCGTCGTTGATGGCGGTGGCGCGGACGTCGAGAGCGCCGCGGAAAATGAACGGAAAGCCCAGGACGTTGTTGACCTGGTTCGGCAGGTCCGACCGGCCGGTGCAGACGATCGCGTCCGGCCGCGTGGCTACGGCCAGCTCGTACTTGATCTCCGGGTCGGGGTTCGCCATGGCGAAGACGATCGGGTTCGGCGCCATCGTCTTCAGCATCTCGGGCGTGAGGATGTTGGCGACCGAGAGGCCGGCGAAGATGTCCGCGCCCACCAGGGCGTCGGCCAGAGTGCGCGCCGGCGTGTCTGCCGCGAACTTTTCCATGTACGGGTTCATCCCGACCTCGCGGCCCTTGTAGATGACGCCGTTGATGTCGCACATAATGATGTTCGAGCGCTTCACGCCGAGCCTCACCCAGTGCATCGCGCAGGCCAGGCCCGCCGCGCCCGCGCCGCTGAAGACCACCTTCACATCCTTAATGTTCTTGCCGACCACTTCGAGCGCGTTGAGCAGCGCGGCGCCGGAGATGATCGCGGTGCCGTGCTGGTCGTCGTGCATCACCGGGATCTTCATCGTGCGCTTCAGTTCTTCTTCGATGTAGAAGCACTCGGGCGCTTTGATGTCCTCCAGGTTGATGCCGCCGAAGGTCGGCTCGAGCAACTGGCACGCAAGCACGACTTTTTTCGGATCTTCGGTTTTCAGTTCGATATCGAACACGTCGATATCGGCGAATCTCTTGAACAGCACGCCCTTGCCTTCCATGACGGGCTTGCCGGCGAGTGCGCCGATATTGCCGAGGCCGAGGACTGCCGTGCCGTTCGAGATGACGGCGACCAGGTTTCCTTTTCCCGTGTATTGATAAGCGAGACCGGGGTCACGCTCGATTTCCTTGCAGGGTACCGCTACGCCGGGGGTATAAGCGAGACTGAGGTCACGCTGGGTCCGGCAGGGCTTGGTGGGCACAACAGCCAGCTTGCCGGGAGTTGGAGCTGAATGATATAAAAGAGCGTCTTCTTTGCGAATCATGAGATGCATTCCTCCAAAGGAGTTCTGCGTGCTGGCGGGCCGGACTTCGGAACGCCAGTTTTTAGCGTAGTAGGCCTGAAACTCCGTGTCCAATCGGGAAGGGAAGGACCGGAACCGCGCGGGCGCGGGGGACGCGGCAAATTTCACGGTGATAGCTTTATTGAGAGGCCGGATCTCAGATGCCATCAGCTCTTTTTCACGCGCTGGCCGCCGCAGCGACAGCGGCGACGCTGGCCGCGCAGCCCGTCCGTCTGGCGGCGGGCTGGAACGTGCAGTCCGCCGCGAAGGTCACGGCGGGCGGCGAAGTCATTTCGCGCCCTGATTTCAAGCCGAACGGCTGGCTCGCGGCGACAGTGCCTGCCACGGTGCTCGCCGTGGAGGTCCAGAACGGGCTTTATCCCGACCCGTTCACGGGAATGAACCTGCGCTCGCTGCCCGGCTATCCGCAGGACAACGATGCCGCGAACAGGCCGATGCCCGACGGTTCGCCGTATGCCGTCTCCTGGTGGTATCGCAAGCGATTTGTGCTGCCCGCGAGCGCCGCGGGTCGGCACATCGCGCTGCATTTCGACGGCATCAATTACCGCGCCAACGTCTGGGTGAACGGCGTCCGTATCGCCGATTCGAACGAAGTGGCGGGCGCGTTCCGCGTATACGAATTCGACGTGACGCGGCACGTCAAGCCGGGCGCCGCCAACTGCATCGCGGTCGAGGTGTTCCCGCAGACGCAGACCGACCTCGGCATCCATTGGGTGGACTGGAATCCCGCGCCGCCGGACCGCAACATGGGCCTCTGGCGTGACGCGTATCTGACATTCAGCGGTCCGGTTACGGTGCGCTATCCGCAGGTGATCACCAAGCTCGCAGGCTTGAACCTGGCGCGGCTGACGGTGACCGCGGATCTGCGGAATCACTCGAACAAGGCGGTCACAGGCACCCTGGCGGGCACGATCGGCCGGATCGCGTTCGAAAAGAAGGTGCGGCTGCGCGCGGGCGAGTCGCGTACGGTCGTGTTCGGCCCGCGCGAGTATCCGCAGCTCGCGATTCGAAACCCGCGGCTGTGGTGGCCGTACCAGATGGGCACGCCGAACCTGGAGACGCTCGCTGTGCGGTTCGAGACCGCGGAGGGCGTGTCCGACGCCGGGTCGATCCGCTTCGGCATCCGCGAAGTGACCTCAGAGCTGACGGCCGAGGGCTACCGGCTGTTCCGCATCAACGGCAAGCGCGTGCTGATCAAAGGCGCGGCCTGGGCGCCCGACCTGCTGCTCAGGCCTTCGCCCGAGCGCGAGCAGGCCGAGATCCGCTACGCGAAGGACATGAACCTGAACGCGATCCGCACCGAGGGCAAGTTCGCCGGCGAGGATTTTTACGACACGCTCGACCGCGAGGGCCTGCTGCTGATGCCCGGCTGGTGCTGCTGCGATTATTGGGAGCACACGCAGGAGTGGGACGCGAAGACACTCGCGATCGCCGCGGCTTCGATGCGCGATCAGGCGCGGCGGCTGCGGTCTCATCCTTCCGTCTTTGTGTGGCTGAACGGCAGCGACAAAGTGCCGGCGCCGGAGGTCGAGAAGACTTACTTGCGCGTGCTCGACGAGGAGCGCTGGCCCAACCCGGTCCTCTCTTCGGCCACGGCCGCGCCAAGCACGGTGACCGGGCCCAGCGGCGTCAAGATGACCGGGCCGTACGAATACGTGCCGCCCGTCTACTGGTACGAGGACACGAAGCGCGGCGGCGCTTACGGCTACAATACTGAGACCTCGCCCGGAGCGGCCGTTCCGCCCTTCGAGAGCCTGCGAAAGTTCATCCCGCCCGATCACCTCTGGCCGATCGACGACGTGTGGATCTTCCACACGGGGCGCGGCAGCTTCCACACGCTGCAGCCGTTCACCGAGGCGCTCGAAGCGCGCTACGGAAAGGCCGAGTCCGCCGAGGATTATGCGGAAAAAGCGCAGGCGCTCGCCTACGAGACACATCGCGCGATGTTCGAGGCCTACGTGCGGAACAAGTATCAGTCCACCGGAGTGATCCAGTGGATGATGGACAACTCGTGGCCGTCGATGATCTGGCACCTGTTCGATTACTACCTGCGCCCGGGCGGCTCTTACTACGGCGCGAAGAAGGGCTGCGAGCCGCTGCACATTCAGTATTCGTACGACGACCGGTCGGTGGTGGTGGCGAACTCGGGGCTGCGCGCGTTTCGCGGACTGGTGGCCTCGGCGAAGGTGCTGAATCTCGACCTGACGCCGCGCTTCGAGCGCCAGGAGAAAGTGGACGTGGCCGAGGACGGCGTGGTGCGCGCATTCACCATCCCGGAGATTGCCGGCCTCAGCAGCACGTACTTCGTGTCGCTCGAGTTGCGCGGGCCGGCGGGCCGCATCGCGAGCCGCAATTTCTACTGGCTTTCCACGAAACCGGACGTCCTCGTGAAGGATCCGCCGCCCCAGCCGTGGCACCATACCGACGTCACGCAGCAGGCGGACCTGACGGCGCTGGCCTCGATGCCGAAGACCACCGTGGAGGCGTCGCTGCGCATCGAGGGCGAGACCGCGCGCGCCATCGTGCGCAACACGGGAACGGGCCTCGCATTCTTCACGCACGTTGCGCTGGTGCGCGCGAATGGCGAGGAGGTGCTGCCGATTTTGTGGGAGGACAATTACTTCCCGCTGATGCCGGGCGAGCGGCGCGAGTTGACGGCGCGGTTCCGCCGGGCCGATGCCGGGCCCGGCGCGCTGCATCTCGCCGTTTCCGGGTGGAACGTGGATCCGGTCACGGCGCCGGCGCGAGGCGGCAAAGGATTATGAAGATACAGATTGCGGGCCCCGGCTGCCCGAATTGCCGGAACACCGAGCGCAACGTGATCAACGCGTGCGCCGAACTTGACCTGGCGGCGGACATTTCGCATGTCACCGAGTCGCAGGACATCGCGGCGCTCGGCGTATTGCGCACGCCGGCCGTGGTGCTCGACGGCAAAGTGGTGCTGGCCGGCCGGGTGCCGACCGTCGCCGAGCTGAAGAAACTGCTCGCGAACCGGCAGGGCTGAATCGCCGACCCCGTCCCCCTTGGCCGATCGGGGCCGGCGCAGATCGTGCACACTGGAACGGCCGGCGCAGGGAAAAACTGGAAATGAGTATACTGTCACCGGTTTTTGGCCGATATGGGTAGGCGATGCACGACAGCGCGGCAATTCTGGCGCGGTTCAATCGCCTCATGCGAGACATCGAGCAGGGCGAAACGAAGCGCAACGCGTTCCAGCCGTGGGAGGTGGAGCTGCTGTTGGATTTGGAGGAATTTGACTGGAATGCGCCGGGCCGGAGGAGGCTGTGGGAGCGCTATTGCCGCGCGGTCGAGCGGAAACTCACGGCGGGTGAGGACAAACCGCTCAAGTTTTCCGAATATCTGGCGTCAACCGGCGCTGCCTCGCGCTATCCTTAGATTTTTGGAGGATTCATGGGCTGCAACGACATTCCGGCGCCGGAGGAAGTGAAGCCGGGGACGCGGATGGTGTTTTGCGTGAAATTCCAGCGCGAACTGCCGGGCATGGATGAAGTTCCGTTCGAGGGGCATCCTCTGGGCCAGAAGATCTACGAGAACGTTTCGAAGCAGGCCTGGAAGATCTGGCTCGAACACATGAAGATCATCATGAACGAGTACCGGCTCAACCTGGCCGACCCGAAAGCGCAGCAATTTCTGCTGCAGCAGATGGAGGAGTATTTCTTCGGCGAAGGCGCGGCGTTTCCGCCGGATTACGTGCCGCCGCGATCCAAGGGGTAGTCGCGGCCTGCGGTGTTTCTTTGTGTGTTGTGCTGCTCGGAGCGGCGCACGGCCTTTGCGGCTCGGCGCCTTTGCGAGAGAGATAATCCCAGTTAGTTAGCACCAAGACACCAAGGCCACCGGCCAAGCCGCTGTTACACGCGCCGTCAGGCCATCACGGGCAGGGTCGGAGTGATCCTGAAATCGAACTCTCCGTGCGCTGTGCGGAGCGCCTGTTCGACAATTGCGGGCGATTCTGCGCGCACGAAGATAAAGCCGAGATAGCTCGCGCCTTCGGGCAGCGGCACGAGCTTCTGTCCCTCTTTAGCCGTGATGATCACGTCCTCGATTCCGGCAACAGCCGCAGCGCGCTCGACGCCGGCCACGCCCTGGTAAATGCCCTCGCGCGGAATCGGAATCATCATCACTCCACTGGCGCCGGGCGCGAGTCGGGCCGCGGAGACGTCCTCGCCGAGCGCGTGCCGCAGCACCAGTTCTTCCAGGAGCATGCCGGAGTTGAACCGCAGAGCGCGGGCGCACAAACCGCCGATCGGCCGCGCCGCCGCTTCGAGCATCCACGCGCCGCGATCGTTGTAGCGCATCTCGGCGTGCAGCGGGCCGCGCACGAGGCCGAGCGCCTCAACCGCACGCGCCACAGTCCCGATCAGCTCGTGCTGCACCTCGGCCGGCTCGCGCGACGGCGTCACGTAAATCGTCTCTTCGAAGAACGGGCCGTCGAGCGGATCGGGTTTATCGAACAGCGCGAGCGGCTGCAGCCGGCCGTCAGTCACGAGTCCTTCGAGCGCGAATTCGCGGCCGGGAATGAACTCCTCGATCTGGATAAAGCGGTTCTGCTCGTCGCGCTGCGAGGCGATTTCGCGTGTTTTGAGCAGCGCGCGGATGCGCTCGAAGGCGGCGACGAATTCCGCTTCGTCGTCGGCGCGGATCACGCCGCGGCTGGCCGAGAGTCCGAGCGGCTTGAGCACGCACGGGAACGCGGCGCGGCACGCCGCCTCGCGCGGGTCGCTATCGAGCGGCACGCGGAAGTACGACGGCACGAGCATGCCCGCGGCGCGGAACCGTTCGCGCATCAGGTATTTGCTGCGGCACGCTGCCACTGCCGCCGGCGAGTTGTATGGGAGCCCGAGGCGTTCGGCCGCGAGCGCGGCGAGGAATGTGGGCCGGTCGCCGACCGCGACCAGGCCGTCAAAGGGCCCGTGCGCGGCGATCGCCCCCGCCCAGCGCTCGGCATGATCGAAGCGCACCGTGATCACGCCGGCGCCCCAGGGATCGTCGAGCTGGTGGCACTGATCAATCGCGAGCACCGGCTCCAGGCCCATGCGCTCCGCGGCCTCCGCGAAGACGCGCGTCTGATAGCCGGTGGTCGTCGAAACAATCAGAACCCGCTTCGGCATCACCCCAGCATCTTCAGGAGTTCGTTCTCGTCGATTATGGGAATGCCGAGCGCCTGCGCCTTGTCGAGCTTCGATCCGGGCGATTCGCCGGCCACGACATAGCTGGTCAGCTTGCTTACCGAGCCGGTCACCTTGCCGCCCGCGGCCTCGATGCGCTCCTTGGCCTCTTCACGCGTCAGCGACGCCAGCGTGCCCGTAAGCACGAATGTTTTGCCTTCAAGCGGCAGCGCGCCGGCCCTCTTTCGCGCGGGCCTGTATTCCCAGCGCAGCCCGGCCTCGAGCAGGCCTTTGATGAGCTCGCGGTTGTGCGGCTCGCGGAAGAACTGGTAGATGCTCTCGGCCACCTTGGGCCCGACTTCCGGCGCAAGCTGCAACGTGTCCAGGTCGGCCTCGGCGATTCTCTCGAGCGAACCGAATGTTTCGGCCAGCAGCCACGCCGTGCGCTCGCCGACGAAGCGAATGCCCAGCGCCGCCAGCACCCGCGGCAGCGGCAGGTCTTTCGAGCGCTCGATATTGCGCAGCAGCTTCTCGGCCGACTTCTTGCCCATGCGCTCCAGACCGATCAGCTTTTCGGCATCGAGCTTGTAAATATCGACTATGCTCTTTACGATTCCGCGATCTACGAGTTGATCGACGAGCGCCTCGCCCATGCCGTCGATGTCCATCACGCCGCGCGAGGCGAAGTGCAGGATGGATTCCTTCAGGCGCGCCGGGCAGTTGACGTTGATGCAGCGGCTGGCGACTTCGCCTTCCTCGCGCACGATGTTGCCGCCGCATACCGGGCATTGCCGCGGCATGCGGAACGGCTCGCGGGGCGAGCCCGGGCTGCTTACGCGGACCACCTTCGGGATGACGTCGCCGCTGCGCTCGATGATGACCGAGTCGCCGATTTGAAGGCCAAGCCGCTCGATTTCGTTCTCGTTGTGCAGGGTCGCGCGCGAGACGGTGACGCCGCCGACCTCGACCGGCTTCAGGTGCGCCACCGGCGTCAGCGTTCCCGTCCGGCCCACCTGCACGCTGATATTCTCGACCACCGTCTCGGCCTGCCGCGCCGCATACTTGAACGCGATGGCCCAGCGCGGCGCCTTGGCGGTCCAGCCGAGCTGGCGCTGCTGCCGGATGGAATCCACCTTCACCACGACGCCGTCGATCTCATACGGCAGCTCTTCGCGGCGCTCCTGCCATTCGCGGCAGAAGTCCAGCACCTCATCGACCGAGGCGCACAGTTTGCGGTGCCGGTTCACCTTGAAGCCGAGCCGCTCGAGCTCATTGAGGATCTCCCAATGGCTGGCCGCGGGCGGCTCACCGTTCACGAGCAGGAAATACGGATAGTAGTCCAGCCGCCGCGTGGCCGTGATCTGCGGCTCGAGCAGCCGGATGGATCCCGCCGCGGCGTTACGCGGGTTGGCGAACGGGGTGAGGCCCTGTTGTTCGCGTTCCAGGTTCAGCCGCTCGAACGCGCGCCGGTTCATGATTACTTCGCCGCGCACTTCGAGCTCGGGAAGGCTGGTCTCGATGCGCAGCGGCATGGAATGGATGGTCTTCGCGTTCTCGGTGACGTCCTCACCGACGATGCCGTCGCCGCGCGTCACTGCTTTATAGAACAGGCCGTCGCGATAGTAGGCGGCCATGGAGAGACCGTCCATCTTGAGCTCGGCCACGTAGCGGAATGGCGCGCTGCCGAGCAACTGGCGCACGCGCCGGTCGAAATCGCGCAGCTCGTCCTCGTTCAGCGCGTTATCGAGGCTGAGCATCGGCGAGCTGTGGCGAACCTTGACGAAGCCCTCGCGCGGAGTCCCGCCGACGCGCTGCGTGGGCGAGTCCGGCGTCAGCAGCTCCGGGTGCGCCGCTTCGAGTTCGCGCAGCCGGTTCACCAGCGCGTCGTATTCGGCGTCCGTGATTTCCGGCTGGTCCAGCACGTAGTAGAGGTGCTCATGACGCCGGATAGTGTCGCGAAGCGATTCGATTTCGATCGCCGCGTTGATCTTTGCTTCTTTTGCCATCCGCTGTTTATTATAAGAAGCTATAGCTACCTTTCAGAATATCTCTCTCATCTACAACCCGTGTGCGGGCCGGCTGCGCGGCCGGCGCGTCAAGCTCGTGGAGCATGTTCTCGAAGTGTTGCGCGCCGGCGGGCACGGCGTAGCGGCCTTTCCGACGGACGGGCCGGAATCGGCCGGAGCGCTCGCGCGGGAGCGGGTCGCGGCCGGCGCCGATTTGATCCTCGCGCTCGGCGGCGATGGAACAATGAACGAGGTGCTGCCGGGCGTGGTTCGCTCCGAAGTTCCGGTGGGCATCATTCCCGCGGGAACGGCCAACGTACTGGCGCGCGAGCTGGGGCTCGGCACGAAAGCGCTGCACGCGGCCGCGCGCCTCGGTGAATTGACCCCGCGCCGCGTTTCGATCGGGCTGCTGCGCGCCGAACCGGAGTCGCGCTGCCGCTACTTCCTGCTGATGGCGGGAGTCGGTTTCGACGCCCACATCGTTTATCGCCTGAACCTCGGTCTGAAATCGCGCATGGGCGAGCTGGCGTACTGGACGGCCGCATGCGGCGAGCTGGGCCGGAAGCTGGACGAATTCGAAGTCGAGGTGGACGGCGCCACCCGCGTGTGCACGTTCGCGCTGGTAAGCCGCGTGCGAAATTACGGAGGCTATCTTGAGATCGCGCGCGAGGTCTCGCTGCTCGACCACGAATTCGAAGTGGTCCTGTTTCAGGGGACGTCCACGCTCCTCGACTACGGCAAATATCTCGTAGCCATCCTGAGTGGAAACGCATCCAATGTGCAAGGAGTCACTTTTCTGTCCGCCAAACGGGTGCGGTTTGCGGCTCCGCCCGCAACACGGGTGTATGTGCAGGTAGACGGCGAATACGCCGGACGGCTGCCGGCCGCCATAGAAGTCGTCGAGGAAGCGATCACGCTGCTGGTTCCGCCCGGGTATCCGCGCCTTTCTTCATCGTCGTAAGCATGGATCCTGTAACCCATACTCTGACCGGATTCGCGCTGAGCAGGGCCGGGCTGAAGAAATGGACGCCGTATTCGGTCCCGATCATGCTGCTGGCGGCGAATGCTCCCGACATCGATCTGATCGCGGGCGCCTGGGGCCGCCCGGCGTACCTCGAGAACCACCGAACGATCACGCACTCGATCATCGCGGTTCCCATCCTGGCCGCGATGACGGTGCTGCTGGTCCGGCTGTTTGCCCGCAAGCAGTTCAGCTTCAAATGGGCCTGGTTCGCGGCGATGATCGGCGTCGCTTCGCACCTGGCGCTGGACTGGCTGAACGAGTACGGCGTGCGCCTGTTGGCGCCGTTTTCGAATAAGTGGTGGCGGCTGGACAGCGCCAATCTCGTCGATATCTGGATCTGGGCCGCGCTCGCGTTTGCGGCGGCCGCGCCGTTCCTTTCACGGCTGGTCAGCTCCGAGATCGGCGCCAGGAAGAACCCGAATTCGGGACGCGTAGCCGCTATTCTCGCGCTGTGCTTCATCGGCCTGTACGCATACGGGCGCAGCGTCCTGCACGACCGGGCAGTGGCGATTCTCGATTCGCGCATGTATCGCGCCACCGCGCCCACCAGCGTCACCGCTCTTCCCGACGAGGTGAACCCGTTCGTCTGGCATGGGGTGGTGGAGACGCAGTCCTTCTACGAGTTGGCTGACGTCAACCTGCTCGGCAGTTTCGATCCCGACGCGGGACGCGTGTTCTACCGGCCGCAGCCCACCCCGGAAGAACTTACGGCCGAGCGCCTGGCGCAGAGTACGGACGCGTTCCATCAACTGCTGCGGTTCGCGCAATACCCGTTGTGGCGTTTCACTCCGGTCGAAAAGGGCATTCGCGTGGAAGTGATGGACCTGCGCTTCGGCGCGCCGCCGAATCCGCGCTTCCTGGCATCGGCGATCGTGACGCTGGACGGCCGGATCATGAACCCGGATTTCAGCTACGATCCTCCGCCGGACGGCCCGGTATCCCGCTGAGGCACGCGTCTTGGCGCCGCTTGAGGCTGTCACCGCCGGTGCAAAAATCCCCATAGTGCCGGTTGAAAATTCCCCAGCCCCTGTGAAGTGGTGTATACCCGCATTGACTCCATCGGGAGGAGGTGCGGGCAGGTGTTACGGGGGAAGGACGTGCACGAACTGGAACAGATGAAGCAGATGGGCCTGAGCGTCTCGGCCATCAGCGAGCTGACGGGGTACGACCGCAAGACGGTTCGGAAATACCTGCTCGAGCCGGAGGGCGTTCCGAGCTACGGCGCGCGAGCACCGGCGCCGAGCAAACTCGATCGCCACAAGCCGTATTTACAGGATCGGCTGGCAGCCGGCGTCTGGAACGCGCAGGTTCTGCTGCGGGAGATCCGCGCGCTGGGCTACGACGGCAGCTATACGATTCTGAAAGACTGGCTCCATCCGCAGCGGTCGGCTGCAAGTGCGGCGGCGGTACGTCGGTTTGAGACGCCCCCAGGCAAGCAAGCGCAAGTCGATTGGGGCCACCTCGGGTATCTCGACGTTGACGGCCGCGTGCTCCGCATCTGGGGCTTCACGATCACGTTGGGGTACAGCCGGCGGATGTGGGCGCAAGCGGCGCTGGACCAGAAGCTGGGGACGCTGCTGCGCATGCACGAAGCCGCCTTCCGGGAGTGGGGCGCGGTGCCGGAAGAGATCCTGTATGACCGCATGAAAACGGTCTGGCTGGATACGGACGAGCGGGGCGAGATCATCTGGCATCCGGTGTTTCTGGACTTCGCCCGCTACTGGGGCTTCCAGCCGCGGCTGTGCCGGCCGTACCGCGCGCAAACGAAGGGAAAGATCGAGTCGGGCGTGAAGTATGTCCGCAGGAACTTCCTCTGCGGGCTTCTGGGACGGGAACCGGCATGCCTGATGGACTTCAACACCGAGCTGCGGCAGTGGGTGGACACGGTGGCCAACCGCCGGGTGCACGGGACCACTTACGAGCAAGTGCTCTTCCGGTGGGATATGGATCAGTTCGCCATGCAGCCGCTGAACAGCCGCCGACCCTATCCCTACAGCGACGACGAACTGCGCAAAGTCGCCCGGGACGCTTACGTGAGCTGGCAGGCGAGCCGCTATTCGGTGCCGTGGCAATACGTCGGCAAGGAAGTCTGGGTCCGGGAGCAAAACGGCAAAGTGGAAGTGCAGTACGGCGGTGAGCGGATCGCCGGGCACGCGCGGGCCCCGCGAAAGACCCACAGTTCGATCGGTACCGACACACTCAGCGCGACGAGCACGGCCACCAGCGCAACATCGGCGCGAACCGAGCGCCCGCCGTGCCCCTGTTGCGATGTCGCCGCAGCGCCGGCCGCCCACCGCCGCGACAGCCGGCCTCCCGCCGTCGCCCCGAGGGCCACCCCCATCAGCCACGCGAACAGCACCACGCCCCAGGCGAATTCACTGCCGAACATCAGCACCAGCGCCTCACGCAGCAACAACGACTGCGCGATGATCGCCTGTACGCCCCAGGCCAACACGAGCAAGCCGAGCCCGGTGCGGCGGCCCGGCGTTTCCCTCGCGGCTGTGGCAGAGGATTCCGCCATGAACCGATATTCTAACCCGACGGCATCACGCACGGCGATTGCCGACCAGGGCACAAGAAACGCGGCGGACGACATGCGCGGCAGAGGCGACCGGCCCTCCTGCTTCTCGGATACCGCCCCGGAAGCCGGTGAGACGGATCGAGACTTCGGTCCGCCCGCCGCCGGCGATACGACGCGCCCTGACGTGCGCATTGACGAAAGCCGCCGCGAACGTTACAAGATGACATCAGGTTGACGTGGTGCCGCGGCGTCCGCGGGTGTCCCGGGTTGGTAAGCCCGGGGCGTGAGTCCTGGTCGATCCTCCTGAACCGGTATGCTTGAAGGACGGCCCCCCTCATCCCCCCCACCACCTCATCAAGGCGCACCCGCCGATGAGCCGCCGCACGGGTAGGTGAATTGCTGTCCGAGGAGGTTTCGACTCATGCCGTACGAAGACAAGACCTTTACATGCGCGGATTGTGGCCAACCGTTCGTGCACTCCGCCGCCGATCAGGAACGATACGCGGCGCGGGGGCTGACGAACGATCCGAAGCGGTGCAAGCCGTGTCGCGAAAAACGCCGCAGCCAGGGCGGGCCGAAAGGCGGCGAACGTTCCCCCGGTAACGAAGCCCAGCCCTCGGGCGGAAACCGCGAAGCCGCGCCGCCGAGGCGGCAGGGTCGCGGCCGTTTCTTCCCCGCATCCGAACCCCGTCGCCGCACGGAGTTCCATCCCGCCACCTGCGCAAGCTGCGGCAAGCAGACCACCGTACCCTTCAAACCCGTGGAAGGGCGCCCGGTCTACTGCCGCGATTGTTTCCAGAAGTCCAAGACCCAGGAGAGCCGCACCGAGGACGACTTCGGCCGCGGTCTCTGATCGAAGGGACCGCCGGCGTCTGCCCCGCCGACAGGCGGGGACTCCAGACCCCGACTCCGTAACACGGCGCGCGCCTGCTGCCGGTCGAAGTCGACGAGATTGCTTTGCGTGGGCATCGCACCCCGGACAGGGCAACCGGCGATCCGTACCGCCGTTGCCTTCCCGGCTGCCGGTCCTTATCATAGCGTCATGCTCCGTGAAGCTGCCCATCGGCGTTTCTGGAACGATCGCCTGCCCGCAATACGTGTTGGCTCGGGCGAGGCCATCGCCATTATTCCCCGGAGACGCGGGTAGGGCGGCGACACGCCGAAGCCGAAACGTTCGCAAGCCCTGCCCCCGACGGCGGGGCTTTTCGTTTGGGGCCCCGCCCCGCGGGCGGCGATGCAGAAGGAGCTGCCAGGATGTCCACGAAAGCCGGCCGGGTCGAACTCTACGATACCACTCTGCGCGACGGCACCCAGGGCTTGGGTGTCAGCCTCAGCGTGCAGGATAAACTCCTCATCGCACAGCGCCTTGATGAACTCGGCGTCGATTACATCGAGGGCGGCTACCCGCTGAGCAATCCGAAGGACGAGTCCTTCTTCGCCGAGGCCGCCCGGATGCGGTTGCGGCACGCCCGGCTCGCCGCCTTCGGCATGACGCGCCGCCGGGGCGTCAGCCCCCAGGACGACGACGGACTCAAGGCCCTGCTCCAGGCGAAGACCGAGGTCGTCACCCTCGTCGGCAAGTCATGGGACCTGCACGTCCGCGAAGTCCTCCGCGTCAGCGAGAACGAAAACCTCGCCATGATCGCCGACTCGATCCGCCACTGCGTCGCGGCGGGCCGCACGGTCATTTACGACGCCGAACACTTCTTCGACGGCTACGCGGCCAATCCGCAGTACGCACGGGCCACGCTGCAGACCGCGCAGGAAGCCGGCGCCGCCTGCATCTGTCTCTGCGATACGAACGGCGGCACGCTCCCCGAGCAGATCGCCGAATGCATCGACGCCGTGCGGCCCCTCCTGTCCGTTCGGATC